>Ga0075480_10001042_pt1 | contig 17341 bp, 3 predicted proteins | sample DEB08_DNA_7_FD_81590 | JGI IMG/M metagenome (GOLD analysis project Ga0075480, IMG submission 81590) | Aqueous microbial communities from the Delaware River and Bay under freshwater to marine salinity gradient to study organic matter... | ecosystem: Environmental > Aquatic > Marine > Coastal ... | reverse complement strand
CCACATTGAACCAGAACCAACATCAGTTCCGTCAACAGCAGTTGTTACACTGGTCCATCTACCAACACCATTGAGCGACCCTCCACTATCATATCTAAAACCAATCAAAGCATTGTTGGTGTTGTCATAGTAAAGAGCGTGTTCTGTAGCGTTTGAAAGGACACTATTGTCCCTATCAATTACATAGTTAACACCATCATTAGCAACAACTCCACCAGAGCCCAGAGCAATATACTGAGCATCTGTTACATCATCATCACCAACAAGTAATGATTCGGCATCACCAAACACGGTGTCCATTGTAAGAGAGAATGTGTTAATTCCAACAGTTACTGGGAAACTATCAGACATTCCAAATGGTGTGGATGCTCTAAGTTTTACTGTATATGTTCCAGGAGATGCTTGTTGTCCTCCTCCCATTGCACCTGTTGAGTAGTTGATTCCAATACCAGTCAAACCGCCACTATCTTCAATAGCAAATACAGCATTTGAATCATCTACTGTTGCTGTGTAACTGATTTGTGATCCTTCATTGATTGTGGTTGCATATCCTGCACTAGTGAAGTTGATCTGCTTCAGATCCATCTTCAAGTTTCTAACAGTGGCAATACCATCAGAAACTGTTACTGTATATCCTGCTCCTACAAAATCAACTCTTGTAACACCTGTTCCTACAATGTAAGGTGTCTGCCCAACAGTTGCTCCATATCCAACAGAAATACTTCCACTACCACCACCTCCTCCTGAGGCGTTGATGGTCACATTACCTGTAGATCCAGATACAGTAATGTTGGTTCCTGCTGTAATACTGGTAACGATACCAGTAAGTTCAACACCACTACCCTCATACTTAGTTGCGGTTACTACACCACTAACATTGATTCTATCAGTATCAATATCTGCAGTTCCAATACCAGTAACTGTTACATTACCAGTTGCACCACTAACAGTAATATTGTCACCTGCGACAATTGTGTTGACAATATTACTTGTCAGAGTGGTTCCATCACCCAATAGTGTGTACAGTTCATCAAAGTTATCATTAATTTTAACAGCACCATCTAGAAGAGTATCACCTGTTCCATCATTAGGTGTTGTTCCTGTACTAATACCTTGTTTAGCCATTTTATAGTAATTACTACTTTTTCTTATTTATCAATAACGAATAATCTGTACAGAAAGATTACCAATATCAATGGCACTATTGTCAGATTGTTTTTCCAGATTAAAATCAACATGATCTGTAGATCTTGCAATACCAACACCAACAGGATCACTATTAGTAGTTTCCATTACATTTGCAAAAACAAAATAATCATCAGCATTTGTAAATGGTGTTGTAAATGTCAAGCGATAATTACCACCTGATGGTCGAGTAACAGTAACTCCTGATGTACCAACCCAAGTAGGTGAACTACCAAGAACAATCTCTCCTCGTTTATCTGTTGGTGGAATTACAACAGTTGTTGTTGAACCAGTAATTGGTAATTGAGTGGTTGGTGGACTAAATGTTGTTGATGTTGAACTTCCAATAGATGTATATCTCGCTACTGTAGAAATTCTTAAATCATCAATTGATGCATCAAGACGAGAGAGAATGCCATAACCAGACTCGAAACTACCAATATTCAAGGTATTATCACTATCTTGATAGATTGAATTATCAGTAACTGAACTTGTAGTAGTAATACCAGATTCTACACCATCAATATAAAGATGAAGTGATCCGTCAAGTGGTTGTTTTGCTAAAGCAATATGGTGCCATTGACCGATATAATCTGATTTAGTGAGTTCTTCTGAGAGATCTATATAATTGGGTGAACGCCGTTGATTCCACCAGTAAAAGTTAAATTTTAATGTACTGGAGGAGTCGGCACCACGTGCTCCAAAACTAATGGAATTAACAGTGGATGAATCTCTAGCAGCAGCAATAAATGAATTAGAATTACTATAACTAGTTCCGTTGGTAATACTGTCAAAGTTAATCCAAAATTCCATAGTCCACTCACCAGTAAAATCATATTCGGATCTATATGGAAATTTGAGAGCATCAGAATTATCTGACAATCTCAAAGATCTTGTTCCAATTTTTACTGGAGCTGTTACATTTGTAGGAGAACCTATCAAAGTAGGAGTTGCTCCAAATCTAATATCATCAAAATCTCCAGAGTCATCAAAAGTCATTCTCATAATTGTATTATCCCAATCAGTATCAGGAGTGTTTGTGACCTGAACTGCATCAATTAAATAGAACTCTCTCCAAGTAGTTCCATCATAATAAAATGGTGCTCCACCAATCTTTTTAATTTCACCTACTGTCCCTGCAGTTCCTGTAACACTGGTATTAATGCCTGTTAAATTTATTGCACCATCAACAAGAACAGTTCCACCAATTGATACATCTGAACTGAAAGTAGAAGTAGAAAGTCCAGTAACAGTTATACTTCCACCAATTGATACATCTGAACCAAATGTGGAAACACCATCAACACTAACAGTACCACCAATTGATACATCTGAACTAAAAGTAGAAACACCAGAAACCGTTAAAGTGTTTGTTCTGACATTTGATGTATCTGCTACACCAGCATTGATAGTGACATTTCCAGTAGAACCACTAACAGTAATATTAGTTCCAGCAGTAATTGAAGTAACAATACCTGTTAAATCAACTCCACTTCCTTGATATGATGAAGCAGTAATTACACCAGTTACATTTACAGTATCATACTTAATATTTGCCGTACCACCAAGACCAGTCAATCCTGAACCATCACCAGAGAATGATGTGGCTGTGACAACACCAGTTACATTTACAGTATCAGCTTTAATATTTGCTGTTTGTGCAATACCAGTATTAGTAATAGTTACATCACCTGATGCACTACTAACATTAATACCTGTCCCAGCAGTAATGGCAGTAACTACCCCAACAGATAGTGTAGTACCATCTCCAAGAAGGGTGTAAATTTCGTCAAAATTGCTGTTGACTTTGACTGCACCATCTAGGAGAGAATCACCAGTATCATCATTTGGTGTAGTACCAGTGTTAATTCCAAGTTTTGCCATTACTTCTGAACCCTTTTATAAGTTTATTTATTATCTCAAACGTAATTATCAGATTTCAAAGGATTTTGTCTGATAACCAAAGCAGAAGTTGAAATACCTGTATAACCATCATTTCCATAGAAATTGAAAGTGTTTATTCCAACTCTAGATTCAAAATCAACTTTACCCCAACTAAATTCACCCAAATAATGAGAAGTAGTAATACCACCAGTAAAGATTTGGAACTCTCTACTATCAAAAGTAAACAATGTAGAATCAAATGTAATGAAGTTTTTATCAAATGATGTTCCACTAGTAATCCCAACGAGATTTGAGAAGATTCTTCTTACATAGGTTACACCTACACCACTTACATTTGACTCAACTGTATATGCATTCTTGGCTTGATAAACCAAATCAGCAAATACAGTAGTAATACCAATATGTGATCCATCAATTCTCTGACTGATCAGAGTTCCTGCAGTAGTTGCAACTGATACATTTGTATTAAACATAGTGAAATAATCACCAGTACTAATTCCACTAACAGTAACCGCAGATCCAACAAGATTTACATCTCTCATGTATGAATCTTCAGGAATATAGAAATCCACAATCAATTCATCTTGACCAGAGATTGTTGATCTACCCATCGCAACAACTACACCATAATCACCAACATAAGAACTAACAGGAATTGATTCTCTTATCTGTTTCGGTGTTGAAATGAGAACCTTTGGTGGATTGGATGATGTATATCCAGTTCCAGGGTTTACAACTGTGACAGAGTTTAAACCACCATTTACAACATGACCAGTTGCAGTTGCTCTTTGAGTTGTTCCAATTCCAATAGGTGTAGAAATTGTAACTTCTGGAGAAAGGGTGTATCCTAATCCTGCATTGGTGATGTTAATTGAACTAATTGTTCCAGCAACAGATACTGTAGCAGTTGCAGTTGATGCATCAATAAGATCTTGTGATGTAATGATAATTCTGTTTTGGAATTGTCTTTTCGTTGCTTCATTCTCTCCATCATAAAGTGGTGTCACACTATCAACATAACCAAAAGTTGCTGCGGCACTAACAGGTTGAATCAAATAAGATGCAGGATAAATCAAAGGTTCATAATGAGTTCTATCTTTACCAACAACTTCACCATCAATAATCTTATCAACAAGTTGTTTACACCAAGTAACAGGTCTCAAGAGGTTTTGATCTCTTGTAATACCAGGTCCAATATATGGAATGGTCTCTACAGTGTCAGCTGTAATAATATTATTAACAACTCTTGGATCCTCATCAAGTCCAAATCCCTGACCAAGTTCTGGATTGTTGTCAATATCCAGAGTATCACCAACTTTAACAGTTTCTAAAATCTCTACAAATCTGACATCAGTACCAGATGTTCCTTTGTAGAAAATTACCTTAGAAGTGTCACCTACCTTAGGCGCCTCACTGAATTTAATAATACTACCACCAGTAAACTCATATCCATTACCAGGAACTTGAAGTACATCATTGATAAAAACAATCAAAGTCTGATCAAGATCAATAGGTGAACCAGTTCTTGCCTGAATTACAAATGGTTCTTCATTGAGAGTTAATTGGAAATTAGTTGTAGCTCCATCAAATTTACTATCAAAGGTATCAAGAACTTCCAACTCACCAACAGACCATGAATTGAAATTATCTGAATATGTTTTATCAATAAGAATATCAAATCTTTCAAATGTTACACTTGGATCAGTTGGAATACCTGTGGTTCCTCCAGTAGGAATAGTCAATTTCTCATTATTTCCATAACCAAATCCAGGGTTTCTGATTCTAAAATTGATAACACTGGATCCTTGTCCAACTACAATATCAATAGTTGCACTTTGTCCAGATCCAACAACACCTGGTGAATATTCCAAAGGAATATTGTCATAACTGAGAGGATCATCAATTACAAGATCAGGAAGGTTGGTTCCAGTGTATCCTACACCTGGATTTGTAATGGCAACACTTACAATATGACCACCACTAATAGCAGCAGTTCCAATAAATTCAATGTTTGGAATTCCACTACTATAAGTTTGAACACCTACATTAACAACAGTCTGAATACCAGATCTGTAACCAGAACCAGAATTGGCAATACTGACAGAGGTGATTGTTCCAGTTGAAGAAACAGTGACAGTTCCACCAGCAGCAACTAAAGGTTGATAACCAAATCCATTAGAAGAACCAATTGATACAATCGATCCACCAATTGGATATGCTCCATTATTTGGATCCCAACCAGTAGGCGATCCACCATTACCAGTAAATGTGATAGATGTGATGCCAGTTTCTTCACTCAATCTAAAGTCACCTACCTGAAGTGAAGGTGGTTGATCTCCAGTGGGTTGTTGTGTAATTCCATTGATGACAACAAATGCGTTTTGAGTTGCAATACCAGTCACATTTGAACCATTATTTGTCAAAGTAAATTCACTTGTAATACCAGTGAACTTATAGGAAATATTATCAAAAATATAGTTTTGAGTGTAAGTCTCCTCAGTTGTATTGAGGATACCAGATCTCATAAATGATCTTCCTTGGAAAGATGATGATGTAGTAAGACCAGTCCAATCAACCTCATCTGGATCTACAGTTACGGCAACACCAACTGGAGTTGGACCCTTAGGTGCAGAGGCAAAGTTTAGAGTATTTCCAACAATATTATATTCACCACTCAGTTTTTCGACCAGATCACCAGCAGTATGTGATGCTCTAGTGGTTCCCATTCTTGCCCTAATAACATTGATTGATGTTGTATTACCAACTCCAACTGAAGCAACAGTAACAATTTCATCACCAATACGAAGATTATCACCAGTGAAGATTGAAGTAATACCTGTCAGAAGAATGTCTGTCTGGAATACCACATCTTGAGCAAGTGCACTTGTGACTCCATATGCAACAATTGGTGATTGTACAATATTGTCAACTGCAAGTAGAACTTTTTGATTCTGTTTTGTGGCTGTGATACTATGTCCAACACCAATACCAGTAGAACCAATACTAAGAATTACAGGATTTGTCTTCAGTGCATTTTCTGCGGTAGTCGCAAACTGAATCTGTTTGCTATCTAGAGCAACAACATAAAGTGTTGATGGTAATTTGTCAGTAAGACCAATACCAGGAACTGTTGTCAGTGCGATTCCAATTGAAGCAGTGCTTCCAATACCAGGTGAAGTATAAGTAACTTCTTCACCAGTTACAAAGAAATGATTTGGAATAAGAACACTATTATCTGTTGTAGATACAATTGAAGGATCACTACCATCAAATCCTCTCAAGAAGATCTGATCACCCTTATGTTTCAGACCAAATGCGGTCATAAGGTCTAGTTGATTTCCAATGTAAGTACCCTCATCAGTCTTAATATGTAAATTATTAAGATCAATAAGTGAAGGTCTACTAGTTTCAATGTCTGATGGTAACATCCCAATAGAGAATACTCTTACCTCTACATCAATACTTGCATTAGGTGTATATGTAAGATCTATTGTACCATTACTGGTGTTGAGACCAACCTGCCCTAAAGAACCATTACTATAAATGTTTGCATATTCAACAAACTCAGATGGTCCATTTATAGATTTCAGTGAAATAACCTCAAATGATTCATATTCATTATTTGTTGTATCTTCAACAGTAACAACATAATAAGAAGATTCTATAGGATCAGAGAGACTGGAAATCGTAGTCACTCCAGGTGAACCAGAGGATGCAATTGATGTATGTGCAGACTCTAATTTAGCATAATCTAAGAATACTGTTCCAGCAACACCTGTAACAGTTGAATCTGCTGTTGCAATAATTGAAGAATTTACGGTTAATGCAACACCGACACTTGGAACAAGATCAACAACAACATTACTACCACTGATATATGCATTGAAGGTTCCAAAACCAGTAGTGTTAGTTGCTATATCCCCATATTCTAAAAGATATACATCAGTTCCATCATGTATCAGATTGAGTTCACTAATTGAGTAATCATTATTAGTATCTTCAATCTGAACAAGTAACTTGGAAGATCTATAAGTATTTGCTATAGAAACAACTGTTGTGGTAGTTGATACAGGAACATCAACATGTGAACTATCAATCTCAATAATATTACCAAAGGTTGTTGTTCCAACACCACTAACATTATCAAGAAGACTGAATGAAAGGGTACTTACATTGTATGAATTGTATGCAAAGTCTGTGGGGTAGAATCTCAAGAGCCATTCTGACGAATCAGAATTTGGAACGAAGTCGAAAGAACCAAGGTGTATTCTAGTATCAACATCAGCATACTCTGAGATGTAAGCTGTGGTATTATTATGAAGAACAGATACAAATAATACTTGTCTTCTGTTAGTAAGAACAGTATCATGTACATGTGTGAGAATTTTATTGTATTTTTGGTTTGATGAATAAGATGAGACGGTTGAATAAAGTGTTGATCTTTCAATACTATTAAAAGTACTACTGAAATCATCAATACTCAGAGCCCTATTTCCAAATGATTCATTATAATCTACAAGAGTTCTGTTAGTGAAGTAGATCTCATCCGAAATAAGATTTCTATTATTATCAACGGCATTCTCAGAAACACTATCAAAATCAGTGAAACAATGAATATTTGCTTCACTGATTACATCAATTACAACATCAATATCACTCTGAACAGGTACTACTACACCAAGTCCAGTAATGTCATCAACACTTTCAACTGTAAGATCAGCAAACTTAGCAAGTCCACTAACATGACCAAGACTACTTACAGTATCATCCCAGGTTTCTAAGGGTACTACAGACTTCAGTGAGTATGAAAGATTCTGATAATATTCATTATTTGGAATTCTCTGAAGTGAATCATTCAAGAAACCTATATTTGATTGCCACCCATTAATATAAGTTGTTCCTGCACCTGTAGAAACTGAAGAATTAAAATCGAATTTTTTACCAACAATAACTTCAGTTCCAGAAGATTTGCCAATAATTTTTGAACCAACATCAAATTCATCAGGTGATGAAACTATCAATGTTTTATTATTTGAATTCCATCTTTCAACAACACCCTTTTTGTCGCCAGAAGTTACTTCTTCATCAACAAAGAAGTTATTTGTGGTCAGTGTAATATTAAATACAGGGAAATCACTTTCAGGAATTGCCCTACCAGAGGATCTTGTAGAATCAAATGTACCTGGAATTTCACCACTCTTCAAATACCCACTGAGATTATATTCAAAGTATGCTCCAGAACCACCAACTTGGGCATCAAAACTGGTGACTTCAAATAAATTATATCCATAATTTTGAGAGTTGTATCCTCTATCTGTTGATCCAATTCCAATTGCAACATTCTCAATTAGAACTTTTGCACCAGTCTTATATCTAAAGTCTTGGGAATCACTAAACTGTGCGTCCAGATATACTCTAACAACTTTTGTTGCATCTGTATAAGTAATGGATGAAATACCAACACCATTGGAGTTTTGTACTGGAATGATGGTTGGAATTGCTTCATACAATCCATTAGTATTTTTAAGAATGTCTACCTCTGTAGAACCAAGAGTGTATCTAATGTCAACATTTTCTACAACTTTTCTAGTAAATCCATCAAGAACAATAAGTGATGGATTTACCAAATAGTTTTTACCAGAAGAAGTAATACCAATACTCTCAAAAGAATATAGAGTATCTACTTCTAATACTTCTGGAACATTTGCAACGACCTTAAGTGTCTGGTCAGATGGATAATTGTATCCAATATCCTCAAATTTACTATTAAGAACTTGACCAACATTATCACCTGATATTGTTAAAATAGCATTACTACCAATTCCACTTCTTATAGATGTAATACCAGGAAGTTGTCTATAACCAACACCACCATTTAGAATGTTGATTTTTGAAATTGGACCATATGCAGTACTTGAATTTGTAGTGTATTCTGGATTTGAATTTGATGAATCATAAACTGAAACATCAGGAACGGCAGGAATACTGTATTTGAATGATGTTGTAGAAATTCCAACAATACTATGACTACCATCATAGTTTGTTTTTATAATCTCAATACCATTAAACTGAGTTACATCCTCATCAATAATGATTTGTGATTTTACATTTGGAATGAGATCATTATTATCAGTATCAAATTTGTAGTATAGTTGTGAGGGAATATCGTCACGAACATTCAGAGTAAGATTTGCATTAGAATCAACACCTGGTCTACCAGTTTTGGTAACCTCAAAAGAACTTGTATTACCTGTGGTGAAGAAGATATTTGAATATTCTCTATCAGAATAGAGATTCATATCAAATGCGGCATATCTTACACCAGAGTTAATATAAGAAAGAGATTTGTCGGAAAGATCAAACTTGAGTTTATTATTTTTCTTAATATTGACTAATGGATTAATCTTAGAAAGAGTACCAGAAGATGCACTAGTAATGTCTACAAAGTTTGGATTTGATAAAGTAACTTCATATCTTTCTCTTACCAATCTTACCTTTGTTCCATTGAATGGTACAACATAATAGATTCCTTCATTCTTAAGACCACCAGATGGTGAAGAAGAAGTGTGAATGACTTTGTCACCAAGTTTGAAATATTCATTTGAGAACTGAATTGTGTTTCTTAATGTATCAACATCTCCAGAAACAAATGATCTTGGATCAAATACAATTCTTCTGTTGAAATCATCATACTTTACAGTTACAGTTTCAGTAAAAGTTGGTTTAATATTTACATTTATATAATCACCATACTTCAACCCATGCGAAGACGCGGTTGAAACAGTTACAGTATTTTTAGATACTTCAGTAGTGATGACATCATTCAAAACAGTAGTGAAATTATGTGTATTACCAACACCAACAGAAGTAAAGTAAAGAAGTGCCGTAGTTGTATTAACACCAACATAAGTTCCAAGGGAACTAAGTCCAACCTTGTTAGAACTAATACCAATAGTGGAATTACTTAAAGGAACTGCATAGAGACTTGGATAGGATGTAAGGTCAACATAAGATGTAGATATACCATTCCATACCTGAATACTTGTACCACCATTTGACGAATAAATGACTTTGTCATTTAACCTAAGTTCATGGTCTGGATAATAGATGGATTGAGGTTCAACAAATACCTGAGTAATACCAACACCAGGATTTGAGAAGGTAATAGTATTTCCAATACCTGTTCCAAGAACAGTTCCCAAACCAACAGATTCTGCGGGATCAAAATACAATACTGTATTAATATTGAATGTTCTGGTTGTTGTTAATGAACCAACGTTAATGGTAAATTTCTTAGGATTTTCATACAGTGGTTTAGAATTACTGTGTGGTACTGGAGTAGTACCTTCTACACCTCTCTGAATTCTAATTCTTTTAGATATTGAATCAATGTTCAATACTCTTACCTTTTCACTATCAACTGTAAGAATATCATTTGGTCTGATGGATGGGAAATTCAAATTACCACCAACATATGCATAATCTACATCATTAGTATTTGCAGTAGAAAGACCAAGATTCAAAACAAAGTTGTCACTTCTAACTCCAACAATATATGATCCATCAAGACCTTTAAAGTAAGATGAAAGACCAGTGACATTAACAATATCTCCATTATCAAAACTATGAATCTCAGTGGATAAACCAAGGAAACTTCCATTAACAGAAGGAGTAAATTCAACACCATAGAATATGGTACTTGATACACTTACAGTTTGAATCTGTTTTCCTTTCAGAGATGAAACATATGCACGTGCATTCTTTCCATTAGTACCACTATTATCAAATACTACAGTATCATTAAGTTGATAATTTGATCCACCTGTAACAATACCAATATTTTGTATAGTTCCAGAGGAAGCAGATGTAACTATAATATTCTGTTCCTTTACAAGATTGGAGTTAAAGATATAATCATATCCATTGTCAGTATCATCCAAATTATAATAATAAGTATTTCTCAACCATCCATCATTCTGAATATCATATTCATTTTGATTGGAACTTGATTTAAAGTTGAAACTATTTGGGATAGAATGGAAAGTATCACCAATTACATATGGGAACTGTGGTCTTCTATATCCATCAAAAGGACCAGATGAGTCATTAGTACTATTGATGGTTGTGAAGTATGCGTATACTCCATTTGGATAGTCTGGTGTAACACAGAATCTACCATTATGTTCATCAAGATCACCATCACCAACAAATTCATAATCTTCAACAAAGAAACCTGATGGATAGAGTGAGAATGAAGGTCTATTAGGAATAGAATTCTTGAGTCCATACCCAGACTGCATTCTCTTTACACTACCAGATCCTGCAGGATTTGAAAAGCCATATGGTCCATAGATTGGATTACCATCATATGCCCAACCAATAATTGGTGAGTGATATGCATTTGAAATCTCTTGTCCATTTACCTTAGTAAGATCAAAAGTTCCATATAATGTATTATCATCAGAAGTTCCTGCAATAACAAATGTGTTTTCTCTTAAAGGACGTGGTGCATAAAGGTGAGAATACTGAAGTTCATTATCTTGAAGATTAAGATCAAGAATACCATCATCACCATTGATATTATCAAAATTTCTCTCAAAGAGGTTAATATTCCACTCTTTGATGGATGAATTAATTACAGATTCTCCACCCGAAGCAAGTACCTTGATTGATGTCTTGTTTGCAACATAACCTGCACCAGGTTTAATGATTTTTACGGATTCAATTGCACCATTATTAAGAACTGGAGTCAGTGAAGCATTCTTTCCAGTTGTAGTTGTAATTTCTAAGTCTGGTGGAGAGTTATAACCTGATCCAGAGTTGTTAATTATAACATCTACAATTTGTCCATTATTAATAATTGGAATGAGTACCGCATTAGAACCACTATTAAGAGTAATAAGTGGTTGTCTATCAAAATTGACAATTTCTGAAGAACCATATCCAGTTCCACTTTCTGTCAGATCAACAGATTCAATACTTCCTCTGAATACTGGTTGAACTTGACATGAGAAGTTTTGATCTGTTCTGGTTGAAACACCAGTAATACCGTCAACACTGACAACAATTGGTTTGTAGTTGAAAGAACCTGATCCTGTGGATCTTAAATTTACAGAAATGTTATTATTGTAGTAATAATCTACGGATGTGTCTCCTACACCAATTTCTGTAAGTGACAGAGTATTATCATCAATTTTTACAACATAGTAGTCCTTAGAATCTACAAGACCATCAACAGATGGTGAAGATGATGAATATCTTACAATTTCTTTAGATGAATAACCATGATTAGTAATTGTAAGTCTATCTAATGCAGTATTGATACCAACAATCTTTCTCTCTTTGTTTTCATAACCACTACCAGGATTTGTTACTACAACAGAAGTAACAACATTCTTCAATGTAGAAGATTGTAATCTATGAACACCAATACCAAAATCATTTAAAGCTACCGTATTGATTCCAACAAGAGAATCATCGGGAGTTTCATATAGTTTAATAGTCTTACTATCAACAACACCAACGTAATATGAGGCTCCAGTAGTGAGACCACTGATACCCTGTTGTGTATCAGTTTTATAAATTACTTCTTCATTATCTCTAAACTTATGATATGTTGAGAACCCAATAGTACTAGAACCGAGACTTATCTGTGCAGATGAAGATTCTACATTAAAAGATACACTATGAGTTACTGAAGAAAGTCTTACTTCTGCGGATGCATTGGATCCATTACCACCAGAGATTGATACTACTGGTTTTTTCTGATAATCAAAACCAGTATCAAGAATATCAATTCTTTCTAATTGACCTTTAACATTGACTACACCCGTCGCACCAGTTCCTACAACATCAGAAATCGTCAGGACAGGTGGATTGATGATGTCATATCCTTTTCCACCATTGACAACATTAAAACCAGTTATAGTACCATAATTAATTTTATTGGGAGACTTGTAATTTAAGATCTCCACGCCATTAATAAGAATACCAGTGTATCCTGGAATTGTTTTCTTAAATCCAGTTTCATTTACAGGAGTTAATACACTCCTATAAATTGATTGTGGTCCAAATGGTTTGTTATAGTATTTGAAATATGTAAATGTAACGTCTGTTACACTTCCACCAAGTGAAATGTACTTATCCTCAAAAATATCTGATCTACTCTTAGAAAGTTTAATACTAATTTCATTAACTCTCTTTACATAATAAACACCTTCATTAACCCCAGTAAAGGAACTCAGAGTTTCTATAACAATTTGGTTACCATCAGTATCTGTTGTTGTGGTAGTAGTTACACCTGGGTTATAATAAATTGCATCACCAGTGAAGAAACCATGATCACCAGAATTGACTAATTGGATAATATTATTAGTTGCTGATCCAGTAAAAAGAAATGATCTGTTATATGGATTTGTTTCAATACCCTTGTATGTTGGAATAGAGTTAGATGATACAAGAAGATCACCATTAAATTTAGAATAAGTGTTCTGAACGTTAGTAATGTACTTATCCAGATACGAATATGTTGATGAATTTGTATGTAGAGTTTGATTTTCTACAACATATTCTCTACGAAGATCAACTAGACTTTCAGTTTTAATAGAAAACTCTGTTTTAGAAAAAACTGATTTTACATTCGCATTAATATTTAAATTATTATCCGAATCTCTAAGAGTAACTTCAAAACCTGATTTTAAGAAAGTATCTTTTTCAACAACAACATTGTATACCCTCTCTACACTATCAATTAAAGTGAGTGATTTAACTTTCCAATGAATTTTGAGGTTTGGAATCCAATTTCTTGTCTTTTCAGTATTGATTTCAGTTCCCAGAGACTGAACTTTGATAGTATCACCAGTCCTAAGAGAGTTATTTTTATCGTTAAAGGTGATATTTTTCAGTGCAGAACTAATTTTTACCTCAATTTTTTGTTGAGAGTCTCTATTAACGTAAGCATATGCAACTTCAGAACTAGAAATCTCCTCTGATCTAGGAATTTCTTTGATTACACCAATCACATTGAAGAATTGGTTGTCATTTTTACCACTATAAGTGATAGTGACAGGATTATTATCAATATCTTTGGTGTCTAAACTTCCAGTTTCAGAAAAACCAATAGTTGAATCTACTTCAATAACAGAAGAACCAACAGAAACACTGTTCAAAACCCTTGTTTTACTGTTTGGTTTGAATTCACTAAAAATAGAACCTCTAGTATCAATATCTCTTTGATAACCATAGTCAACACTTACCTGATAATAAGTCTTTTCATTGTATGAAACTGGTCTTACATTACTAATAGAACCTCTTGATCCTGTAGAATCCTGAAAAAGTGTCCTATTTTTCAGATCCAAAGGGTCTCCAAGGTATTGTTCTACGACAATATCGTTAGTTACCTTATAATTTCCACTAGAAGGTCTTAAAAGAAACTCACTTGGTCTTATAACTTCTACATCTTTACCATAGAGAGCCCTAAAAAGAATCTCAAAAGACCTGTCCGTACCTTTTGACTTATAAAAACTGTCTGCACCGAAGACAAAATTCCTCTGATCAAGGTCAGAATATAAAGTTCTCTCTGAAAAACCAGGAACAAACTGATTTTTTATCTTTTTAAAGAATTCTTGTAAGAAAATATTGTTTAAATTCTTAATTTCTGCACCAGAAGTGTGAGTATCTGCCTCTGATTCAGTAAAAACTAACTCATCTGGAGCGTTTGTACTCTCATAAGAGGTTACAGCACTAAATCCTCTACTACAATTTTCAAAAGTAGTGTCTGTTTTGTACTCATAGTAGATAATTTCACTGTCAATTTGGATTAAACCATCTCTATTTGGGAATCCATCAGTAAAATTACCAGTAGAAGCAGTTCTAATGGTAGTATCTGTATAAGATACGTTATCAGAAAGAACTGTAGAAGTTACTAAATTGGATAATTCATCAACCTTTACATATTGATCTATGTTTTGAATCAGATCATATGTCCCACTTTCATTCTCTTGTGAGACATAATACTGTTTTAAGAACTCAACAAGTAGAGGAAAATCGTCTCTAACATAGTCGGGAACTTGACTCTCGACAATATTCTGGAATTTAATTCTATCTACTGACATTCTTTATTATCTGGTAAGAGAGCCGTTTATGAAACTTGATGTAACTTGATAATTTGAACCTGAAACATCATTACCTGATGAAATATTATCTTGGACCATATCAACAGTGGTGTTAGATGTGTCTAACTGTAAGTAAAGATCCTGATATCCAAGAACATCATTTGAATATGGTATTGATGAAATCTCAATCAATGAGATGTTTCTGAATACTGATGTCGAAATAATATTAATAGGATTCAATTTAATTTCACCCTTAATATAATCAATGGTTCCAATTCCTCTCTTGAGAATTACAGGTTCTGTGGGAGAATTTAACTTAAACAGGAAAATAGATCCTGTCTTCATATTACTGTTTGGAAGGTCACCAAGATAAACAGTATCGTTAATTCCACTTACCTTGAAACCAGATGATTTGATATTAAAACCAGTTTCACTCTTAATGTGGAAACGGTTTCCAAAACAAATCTCATATTCAGTAAAACTATTTAACACAGGTTCCAAATCCCTTCTCATGGTCACTGTAGTGATATTAGAAGTTATGGCCTCATGACTATCATCAATGATCTTTTGGAATTTACTATATTTGAATCTAGCACCAAACATATTCAATCCTTTACTATCTGAATATGTTTCAATGTTATTTGTAATAAGTGTCTTTAAAAGATCTGATGATGGTGCAAGATTTGTATTGTAATATACACTTGACTTGGTTTCAATATAAAGATACTTTAGATCAACAATTTCTGGTACAATTCCGACAACAGAATATTTTTTAAGATCATTTACAAGATTCTCTTTGATATTGTCAGAAAGATATACACCATTCTGTGGTTTCACACTTACAAAAACCTTTCCATAAACTGGTGGGGTCAATACCTCACCACCAAAGGCAGATACTGATTCAGTTTCTGGATAGAGTTTAGGTACAATGGCTTCATAATCTGAAGCAGTAACAGCTCTATTCTGTGAAGAATAGATTTGTGTTGAATATTTTTTGATAGATTGTGTTGATTCAATATCCTTTCCACCATATGATGGAATGTTTGTGGTTATGAGGGAAATACCACTATTGACAACAACATTATTGTTGGTAACTAAACTACCAGTAAATCTAAAATTCTCCAGGTTATCAGCCTCAGGTCCAGAACAGACAGCATAGTTGACAACAATATAATTCGGTTCTTCTAATTTTGTTCCAAAAATACCATCACCAAATAAAAGTTCATATCTCTCATCAGAAATTTCTTGAAGGAAGTAAATTGGTGATAATGAATTGATATTGAATAAACTATCTGATTGATTGAACTTCCTTGAAACTGTAGATGTTTCAGAATCTCTTACAATTACCTTTACAAGATCTGTATCAATACCTGGGTTAGAAAGAATAAACTTCTGGTTGGGAAGTCTAGAACTTACAGTAAATGATTGAGTGATATATGTTCCTTCATATACATCAATATTATCAAAATTAGCAAAACCAGTAGAATCAACTGGAACAGTAATGTCTTCTGTAATAATAAATGAATAACTTACACTTGAAAATCTTGCATTGGTTGTTACAACAAGACCAGCTTTCAGTGTGATTGATGATGCAGATATATCTCTTGCATCAACATTAAAACTAATATTTGCCTTTGATGCTTTTCTAGATCTAGGTAGATATCCAATATTTCTTGCAAGTGATACAACATTCTCTCTTAATGTTGCACTATCAATGAATACCTCATTCGATACCATATTGGCATTGTATGAAGTAATATATGTGTTATAGGCTAACACATCGATAATGGTTGAAAGGTTTGACCCTTCAAAATCATAATCAGTAAAGTTTGAATTCGCTTTAAGGTAATCCTTAATCGAAGTCTTTATCTGATCAAAATCTAAGTTACTGAAATTGACTAAAGGCATTTACCTAGTGGGTTCTAATGCTAACGTTAATTCCTGTGCTGGAACATCTATACCAACAATCTCATATTGAATACTACAATCCATAGCACCCTCATCATAGTTTGGTTTAACTATAACTTCAATGATCTGAACTCTTGGTTCGTAGTTTTCAATTGTTAATATAATCTCATCACGAATCACACTAGCAGTCTGTTTATCAATATTCTCAAAAAGAAGATCACTGACACCTG
>Ga0075480_10001041_pt1 | contig 17354 bp, 21 predicted proteins | sample DEB08_DNA_7_FD_81590 | JGI IMG/M metagenome (GOLD analysis project Ga0075480, IMG submission 81590) | Aqueous microbial communities from the Delaware River and Bay under freshwater to marine salinity gradient to study organic matter... | ecosystem: Environmental > Aquatic > Marine > Coastal ... | reverse complement strand
GGTTATGGAAGGATGGCAAAATCCTTCGCTCCGTCAACCCCAAAACAGATAGCGGTCAGTACTGTTGGGTATCCCCGAAACAACGCCATGAAGCAGACAAGAACGACCCGACCTTGGGCGGGTTCGTCTCTTACGAAGAATTCCAATCTCAAATCAACTAATCATGAACTCATTTCAAGAATCCAAGAACGAACTCGAAGCGGCTATCCGCTACGCAGAGAACGCTATCTCATCTGCACAGGGCACTATCGAATCGATGGAGTTCCGCCAAGAGATGGCGAAGAAGAACTTCCAAGAGCAGACAGGACGTGAAGAAGCACTGACCAAGCTTGTCAAAGACCTTGAGATGACGAACGAGACCCTCGTAATTGACAACCACAACCTCGAAATTAAGGTTGAGAACCTCATCAAGCAGGTTGAAGAACTCAAGCAAGCAAACATGAGTCTCGTGTGCGACAACGACGACCTCAAGGACAGGGTTCAAGAGCTCGAGTCTGAGGTGAACGCCCTCGAACAACCAGAGCGAGCCACTATGCCCGTCATCCCTCGTGACGTAGCCATCGCCATCTTCCGAGAGGGTGTGCAGTCAGGTATCAACGATGCTGTTGCTGAACTCGAAGGGCAGAGCATTAACATCGAGGAGAACGAGTACTGCGGTGACTTCGAGGTGTCGTTCTCACGTCGCATCGACCTCGACGACGAGCTTGACATCGACTGGATGCGCGACAAGGTTGGTCAGTACGAAGAATCCTTTGTGGTGGGTGCGCTCAAGGGATTGTGCGCAAGCAAGGAGTTCGAATGCCGCATCCATGGAATCGACGACAATGATTAAAAAAATAAACGTAACGCCTGAGGTTATCATCCGCAGGCTACACTTCAACCAAGGCAAAACTCCCGAGGAGATTGCTCATATGTGGAGTTTCGAATTGAAATATGTAGAACAAATTATTAACACAGAAAAATTTAAAACCATGAAGAAGACAAAGATGTCTGCTAAAACGCGCAACAAGCGCATCGTACAGCTTCGCAACGAAGGACTTACTCAACAAGCTATTGCTGACAACGTTGGGTGTAGCACAAGCACGGTCCAACGTGTGCTTGGAAGCCGACCACGCAAGCTACAGGTTACCAAGCCAGTAACGAAGCGTGTTATGAAGAAGGTTTCTAAAACAAAAGCCTCTCCGAAGACTGGCTTCGTAACCGAGTACAGCATCCTGTGGGGTGCGTTCAAGTTCGTCAGGTCAATGGCATGACGGACGAGTACATGGATGAGCTCATGCGCCGCATCGATAACAAGATGCAGGCGTATGAACTCTACCGCAGACCACAAGACAAGATGATGTTGGAGTGTATGCTCCAAGACTACGAAGCAAAACAGAAACTAAAACTACAAGATGAAGAGATTCAAGGTGAGGTTCCACCTAGCCCGTGGTAACAACTACATGAAGTGGCAGGTGTTCGATCTTGAGCGCAACATAAAAGAATACTATGAGCCTGACACCTACTCTCTTGTAATGAGAGGGTGTCGGCTCGGAAACCAACCATCAACCGCTAAAAAAATCTTTGAAGGCGCAGACAAAACCGTATGTGCGTGGGTATCTTGCGACTCTGTCAGAGTGTACGAAGATGCTACACCACCCAAGCTATCCAAACTAACCCAATACAAGTACAACCCCAGAAAGAATCCACATTGGTTTACCGACGCCAATAAAAACGTAGACGGTTTACCCCTAACCACCATGGTTACACACAAGAGAAACATCTATGGATAAATACATGAGGTTCCTCAGGAACATATCAAAGAATCAACCCAGCGCCCGAGGACGGCGCCGCCTTATGGAACGAGAACTTAAAAAACTAGACGGATGGAAGAACAACGAGAACAAATCTGGCAGTACCGAATCGACGGACAAGACTTCGTAACGCCAAGCGAATCTTACGCAGCACAGCGAGACCCTAACGCATTCCTTATCTATGAGCGCAATGACTGAGCTAGAACTTATGCTATTCATGGAGGACAATCTGTCTGAGAATCAAGCTGGACTGCTGGCCCTCGGCTTCATCCAAGAAGACATATCGGACGTAGGCTTTGAGAACTGGCTACACCAGCCAGCCTCCGTTACTGCCGCATCATTCTATGAATGTACATCAGAGGTGGGTAGCCGCCTTGTTGACGACTACTCCACCCTTGTCAAACAAGAACAAGACCTAGACGAACTAGGCATCGACCAGACCATGCGTCTCGATCACGTAGACTGCATGCGAGGTATCAAAAACGGAATGCTTGACGTGTTCCAATCAATGGAATTGTATTACGAAACACAGGAATATGCACGTGAAAACTACACAAACAAGGAATAAAAGTTGGAGTTCTGCAGGAAGCGACGTACATTTGGTGACGCCAATAACACTTATTGAGCAGGGCAAGGAAGCCCTTGAGATGTACTACAAAACAATCGGACAGAAGTATGATGCAGACAGCAGACATTTCAAACACAGCCAGCCACGCATGGCGTTCGGTCTTGCGCTATCTAGACACATCGGCGACACGCTCACGGCAGATGTAATCCAGAAAGATAGGACCACAGTTATCCATTACAAGAAGTCTCACGATGCCAACATGTTTGGGTGGGACGGATACGACACCTACTACGAGACCGCAGAGTATGTAGTGAACACATACTTCGACGGCATGGCCAAGATCAACCGCATCGAGTACATAGACAAGATCGTAAACAAATTACTCAAAGAGAAATTATCAATTCAATCCAAGTTAAATGAGCAACTACAAGTTCAAGACCACTAACATCCGTGGTAAACAGTACGTTGAAGTCAACGAACGCATCAAGTTCTTTCGTCAGGAAGAGCAGTACAAAAACTGGACTATCATGTCCGAGTTCCCTGTCATTGACGCAGAGAACTGCGTATGTAAGGTCACTATCGCCGACAATTCTGGACGTGTCATTGCCACTGGGCATGCTCACGAGGAGCGTGCGGCATCCAACATCAACAAGACTAGCTTCGTCGAGAACTGCGAGACCTCAGCAGTCGGACGAGCTCTTGCTATGCTCGGAATCGGAATCGACACGTCTATTGCGTCAGCTAATGAAGTCGAGGAGGCCATTGCCAAGCAGCAAGCCATGGTCGACAACCCTCATGTACAGAAGCTTTCGAAAGCGCTCGACGCGCCAGTAGAAAACATCATGGACAAGGCGGTCGGGTACATCAAGTCCCAGACCGACAAGAAGAAGGCGTTCGAAGCCATCACTAAGAAGTACGGAGACCAGCTCAGTGAGAAGCAAGTCGAAGGGCTTAAGAAGTTTGTGCGATGAGCATGCGTGATAGGTTGCAGGAGAGCGTGGGCAAGCCCCACCTCTCTTACTCCTCCCTCAAGTACGCTCTTGGAGACATGCGTCTCTGGGAGATGTACATGCGGGGCCAGCTGAAGAAGGAGTCCGAAGCCCTGTACTTCGGCTCACTCTATGACCTCTTACTCTTTGAACCAGAGAAGTTTGCTGATACCTACTATACTCTTGACGACTCCGATATTGTTGCTTCTATTGGCGGCAAGTATCCAAGAAGCACGAAGCGCTACAAGGAATGGAAAGCAGAACAGTCGACGGAAAACGAAGACAAGATCCTGGCTCCTGCGGAGGACGTCAAGAAGGCGAAGGAGATGATCCAGCGCCTGAAGGACTGCGGCCTCTACGACAAGCGCTTTGCAGGAGGGAAGTACCAAGTGGAGTTCAACGTCGACCTCGACGGGGTTCCGCTGAAGGGATTCCTCGACTGCCTTCAGGATGGATTCATCGTAGACTCTAAGTCTTCACGTGCTATCGACAAGTTCCGATACGACGTCAACAGCTGGAGCTACGACATCCAAGCGTACATCTACACCAAGGTGTTCGACATCAAAGATTTTTACTGGGTGGTGCAGGAGAAGGCTTACCCCTTCTACCCTGCCGATGTGAAGTGTTCAGAGGAGACTCTGTTCCGAGGAGAGATGAAGTTCCACCAAGCTCTTGAAAACATTAACGCCTACTTGAATGGGAACAAACAAACAGAAAAGCACTTCGCTGAGTTCGTCGTTTAAGACACTCGTGCGCTTTGCATTTACAATCACAAGCCTTTACATTTTTCATTTACTAATCACCAATTTTCTATACTCATGAGCGATAAGCAATATGATTCCGTACTCGTCGGATACTGCGAGGAACCACGTTACTACGAAGAGAACCTCTCTAGCTGGAGCGTGAAGTTCAAGAAGTCTGAACTGCAAGAGATGATTGACAAGTACTCTACCGCTGTGAATGCAGAGGGACAGGGTGGTAACGTCTACGTCAAGCTCTTCTTCAGCAAGAATGGCAAGCCTTGCTGTTCTGTTTTCGATCCGAACAGCGCGGCTGCAAAAGCCAAGCGCGAGGAGAAGCAAGCGCAGAAGGCTGAGGCTCAGACGGATGACCTCCCGTTCTGATAAAGCTCCTATCTATTACATGACCGCTCGTGTGGCCTTCAAAAAAAATAAGAAGGTCCACGAGCGTGTCGTGTGGATAGTATCTGTCTTCGACGACCCCAACGACATACGCATCTACGACTCCAAGACTATGCACCGACTAGGCATAGACCTATACGGGAAGAACGCGAAGTCAGAGAAGCACATCGTAGTCAGGGAGATACTAACCAAGAAGCTAATCTCTTACTCAAGTCTATCTATCGATGAACACAAAAGACAAAATCAAGAAGCAATGCAGGGCTCTTGAAGAGTTGCTTCTCTACAAGAACCAGAAGTATGGGGATGCCGCCCTCGAACCACTCAATGTTTTCTCCAAGGCTAACGCCGTGGCAGGCATCAAGGTTCGTATCGACGACAAGCTCAAACGAATTCAGAACGCAGGTCTGTGTGACGCAACGGAGGATACGTTGCAAGACCTTGCAGGTTATCTCATCCTCCTCATGATCGCTAAGGACAATGCAAGTAACGATATTCAAGAACGTATTCGACAAGACAAACCCACACTACATACCACTTCAACAAGCGTTGGAGAGGATTCAGACTGGGAGGTCGAGTACACTGGTGTCTGAAGTCCGTGATGGCGACAAAGAAAAAAAGAAAGAGCTCCCCGTTGTTTGTTTCAGCGGGGAGTTTTCGTCGCGTTCCGATGACGCGCTCTTCGAACATTCGGGATTTGTTGTTCTGGACTTTGACCACGTTGATGTTGACGCGACCAAGCGGGCTCTTGCCACGGATGATTTCGTTCATTCATGCTGGACTTCGCCGAGCGGAAACGGCGTCAAGGCACTGGTCAAGATTACGCACCCTGAACGACATCGAGACCACTTTAGAGCGCTTATCAAATACTTCGAGCGCACACATGGACTAGACCTTGACGAGTCTGGCATCAACGAATCTCGTGCATGCTTCGAGTCTTACGATCCAGACATCATCATCAAGGATGACTACAAGAAGTTCGGACACTTCACCACTGAGCACGCTGAAGCTCAGGTACCAACCAACGAAGCTTACGACTACACGGACTACATGCGACTCAACTTGGCTGCGCGTATGATACGCAACGCTGCTGATGGAGAGAAGCATAGGGTTCTGGTCAACGCCTCCCGCTTGTGCGGAGGCTACATAGCCGCTGGAAAGATGGAGCATGACGAGGTGGTCCGCATCTTGCATCGTGAGATATGCAAGCGCGACATCGACTCGGAAGACCATGCCCTCAACACTATCCTCGACGGGATCGAGATCGGCAAGCGTATGCCTATCAAGGATCTCATCGAAGAGGAGAAGTCGGTACAACGTGAGATGCTCCTGAACGATGGGGATATGTCCTTCATCTCTTCAGACGACGAAGACTTCAGGTGGATTGATGACTACTCGCAAGGCAAGGTTAAAGTCGGTCTCGATACTGGCGACACCAAGCTCGATGAGTTCTTCCGCTACAAGAAGGAGTTCGTCATCGTCAACGGACACTCCAACGTAGGCAAGACTACGACCATGCTGTACATGATTGCGAACTCAGCCGTGCGTCACGACTGGAAGTGGGTCATCTACTCCTCGGAGAACAGAACCGCATCCGTTAAGATGTCTCTCATGCAGTTCGCCATGGACAAGAAGGTGTCCGACATGACGTACCTCGAACGTAAGCAGGCATACAAGTGGGTGAACGATCACTTCACCGTCATCAGCAACAGCCAAGTATACGGTTACAGCGACATCATCCTCTTCGTCGAGAAGATTATGCGACAGCAACCTGTCGACGCCATCTTCGTAGACCCATACAACAGCTTGCGTCTGGACATGGGGAAGAAGGGTGTGTCCTCACACGAGTACCACTACGAGGCAGCCTCAGAGTTCCTCACGTTCAGCAAAGCAAACGACATTGCAGTGTGGTTGAACATGCACGCTGTGACGGAGGCTCAACGACGCAAGGGAGACGACGGTTTACCTGTCGCCCCCTATGCTGAAGACACAGAGGGCGGCGGAAAGTTCGTAAACAGAGCGGATTGCTTCATCACAATTCACCGAAAGGTTCAATCAATGGACGCTGACATACGGAGAATGAGTGAGATACACATCCGAAAGGTGCGTGAGGTGGAGACAGGCGGTCGTCCTACTCCGTTGGAGGATCCATACTGCTTGATGATGAATCTTGCTCACACTGGATTCACAGACAGAGTGGGTAGACGTGCTCTCTATCAGCCGATTACGTTCCCCAAGGAGGCAACGATGCCAATGAACATGACGTTCCTCTCTTGACTTTGTAAAATTCCTTTGGTAACTTCGTTATATGAAGCGACCAAGGAAGACGACGAAGAGAAGGACCAGCGCTCGCAAGAAGCAGCTGGGACGTTACGCCTCTTCGATCGAGAAGTACTGCGCTGACCAGCTGAAAGAATACGGGCTAGCCTTTGACTATGAGGAACACACCTTCGAGTTGATGGACCGATTCCGTTTTCCGAACAAGTACTTTAAGATGACCTCAAAGGGAAAGGATATGACGGACCGTACAGGGTCCGTCGTCCTTCCCATTACATACACACCTGATTTCGTAGGCCGAGACCACGATTGGATCATTGAGACCAAGGGATATCTACCGTCTCACCATGACTTCCCGATGCGATGGAAACTTTTTCTTCGCCATTTAGTTGGAAAGAAGGCAAATACAATCGTATTTTTAGCGAAGAATAGCAGTCAAGTGGACAGGGCTATTCAAGAAATCCTACGGTCTATTAAAGATGGAACGATCTAAGCTCAGCGAATACTTCTACATCGCATGCGACAGGATTCATCAGGTCATTGACGACCTGTTTGAATCTCTGCATGACGAGAAGGGGGAACCGCTTATGACTACGGAGCAGGTGGAGAAGGCTATGGAAGGAGTTAGAGCAGCGCTGTATCAGGAGCTTGACCTAATCAAAAGCATAGTCGATGAGTACGAAAGTGAGCAATAAACGTAGAGCTTATAGCTCATCGACTGGCCGAGTAGCCGAAGTTAGATTCATTCGAGCAGCCCGCAAAAAGGGGCTGCTTGTCACCAAGTCTAGCCATACCGAGGACAGACACCAACACATAGACTACTGGGTGGCACTGAAAGACAGTGGCCGATGGGGAGTGGACGTGAAAGGAAACAACCTACCAGACGAAGTGTGGTGTGAGTTCAAGAATGTGGCTGGCAATGACGGCTGGATGTATGGTGGTGCAACGATCATCGCCTTCGACATGCCTGAGGAGGGTGGCTTTGCCATCGTCGATCGCGAGGAGCTGGCTTTCTTTTGTGAGAAGCACGTGTCCGAAGAGATCGTTGACGACAAGAAGCTAGCCTACCTCAAACGCTACACCCGAAGGGACAGAGCTGACGTTATCACTCGCCTGAAATTGTCAGACCTTCAGAACCTGATGTCTTACAGGGTGTGGGAATACGACAAAGATTATTGACTATCTTAGTCGTCCGCTTTTTTAATCTGTAAAACTTTTAACTATGACTTATAGCCCAGAGCTAATCCCCTGGGGCGAGGTCGGCTACGCCACATATAAGCGTACCTATTCTCGTCCAATTAAGAATCGCACTGAAGAGTGGGAGGAGACTGTCGATCGTGTGATCGAAGCGTGTAACAAGCAACTCAAGTGTGAGTTCAATGAGAAAGATCAAGCTGACATCAAGCGTATGATGATGCAGCTTAAGGGTACCGTAGCTGGCCGCTTCCTGTGGCAGCTCGGAACCAAGACGGTGGACAAGCTCGGTCTCCCGTCGCTGCAGAACTGTGCGTTCACAGTAGTAGACGAACCTGTCCGCCCGTTTACGTGGGCGTTCGAGATGCTCATGCTCGGCTCTGGCGTAGGGTACAACATCCAACGTGAGCATGTTTATCAACTGCCCAAGGTTAAGAAGAAGGTGAACGTCAAGCACGTCGAAGACGCTGGTGCTGACTTCATCGTGCCCGACTCCCGCGAAGGATGGACGGAGCTCCTGAAGCGTGTGCTTGAGGCCAGCTTCATCACTGGTCAAGGGTTTACGTACGACACCTCTCTCGTGCGCCCTGCTGGATCTCCGATCAAAGGCTTCGGTGGTACCGCCTCAGGTCCTAGCGATTTGATTTGGGGAATGCAGGAGATCAATCGTATCTTGAACGAGAGAAGCGGTCATCGCCTGCGTCCTATTGACTGCTTGGATATCATGAACATCATCGGCAAGATCGTCGTGGCAGGTAACGTCCGACGCTCTGCACAAATTGCAATCGGAGACCATGACGACATCGAATACCTGCGAGCCAAGCGTTGGGACCTTGGCGGAATCCCGAACTGGCGAGCCATGTCCAACAACTCAGTGGCGTGCGATGATGTTAGCACGCTACCAGAAGAGTTCTGGGAAGGATACAAGGGCAACGGAGAGCCCTACGGCCTTATCAATCTGTCCTCCTCCCGCCGTATGGGAAGGACGGGTGAGACTCAATACCCTGATCCCGACGTCATGGGGTACAACCCATGTGCGGAGCAGAGTCTTGCTCCGTTTGAGACCTGCTGCTTGGCTGAGATCTATCTCCCGAACATCGAGACGGAGCGCGAACTCAAGGACGTTGCTACGTTGCTATACCGTATCAATAAGCATAGCTTGGCAATCAAGTGTGCGGTTCCCGAAACTGAGGACATCGTACACAAGAACATGCGAATGGGTATAGGAGTTACTGGTTATCTTCAGGCTACAGAAGAACAGCGTAGCTGGCTGTCGTCAGTATACACACACCTCCGAGCCTATGACCAAGAGTACTCTAGAATTTGCGGATTTCCAACATCCATTAAACTTACTACAGTTAAGCCCAGTGGAACGCTGTCTCTACTTGCTGGCGTTACACCAGGAGCACATCCAGGATATAGCCAGTACTACATTCGACGAATCAGAATGGCTGCTGATAGCGAGCTGGTCGGAGTGTGCCGAGACAATGGGTATCACGTAGAGTACGTACGTAACTTCGACGGGACCGAAGACCACTCTACGGTGGTCGTATCGTTCCCTTGCAGCTTCCCTGAGAACACGACGTTTGCTAACGACATGACGGCTGTCGATCAGCTGGAAGTCATCAAGCGACTGCAAGCTGAGTGGTCTGACAACTCTGTGTCGGTGACTATCTACTACCGCAAGGAGGAGTTGGATGCTATCAAGGCGTGGCTCAACGAGAACTACGTAGATGTTAAGTCGGTTTCTTTTTTGCTGCACAACGAGCACGGGTTTGATCAGGCTCCTATGGAGGAGATCACCCTCGAAGAGTGGCAAGAGATGAGCGCTAACGTTACTCCTATCACGACGCTTAGCCAGCTGAACATGGAGGATATTGATATTGCAGACTGCGAAGGAGGGGCCTGCCCAGTACGATGAAAAGGATAGATAGATGCTGGGTGAGTCAGATGTATTATCTTGGCTCCGTTACACAGGGATAATTGCTGTGGAACTTCGCTACTAGAGGGGGTTGGGTTACATAACCCGCCCCCTTTTTTATTTCGTACCTTTGGTGGCGAATGAAAACCTTTATCACTACCCTCCTGCTGGGAGCCTTCGCCGTGGCCTACGGTCAGGAGTGCTCTTTGTTAGTCCCTGACAACGTGAGAGTTATGGGGATGAGTCGAACTGATGTCAACCTTGCAGAGGTGGACACAGTGGTACTACCTATTGTGTTTCACATCGTGCATACTGGTGCTGGTGCGGAGAATAATATCTCCGACGAACAGATCATGTCGCAGGTCGACGTACTCAACGAGGAGTTCGCTGACAGCAAGATCCAATTCTGCATGGCTGTGCGAGACCCTGAAGGCAACCCAACCAATGGCATTACTCGAACCGATTACAGCTGGAATAAGGAGTACGTAGCCAATGGGATTAGCAATGGGTCGGGTAGCGGAGCCGATCAGACACAAGTTAAGGGAGACGCGGGGTGCTGGAACCCCGACGAGTACATCAACTTTTACGTGGTCGGCGAAATCAACGGCAACGACGGAGGCTGGGGCATCCAAGGATTTGCTTACCTCGGCCCAACGGGGGACTGTCGAGACGGAGTGGTATGCTTGTACAACGTCACGGGCAATGTAGGTACGCTGAAGCCAGGTAGAGAGCTGGGGTTCACGGGGGTTCACGAGATGGGACACCACCTATCGCTTTGGCACACGTTCAGTAACAGCAATGATTGCGTAGAGACGAACTGCGAGACTCAAGGTGACGAGGTATGCGACACGCCACCTACTCTCCCTAACGATCAAGGATGTGTTGCTGTTGACTGCCCTGATGCTCTGATCGAGAACTTTATGGACTACACCCCTGAGACGTGCCGCGAGTCTTTTACGGTGGGCCAGTCGGAGCGTATGCACGAGTGCTTGCAGGGCAGTCGGTCTGGCCTTCTCGACAACCTATCTTGTGTACCTGTGGTGGACTACGACGCCACACCCTTGGCAGCTTACTACCAGCAGACATGGTGCACACCAACTCAAGACATCTGGATCGACGTAGTAAATCAGGGGACGCTCCCCTTAGATGTCGTCGAGGTGCAGCTCTACGTCAATGGAAACCAATACGTCGAGTACTTATACGATATTCCTACTGGTACACACGAAGTATTCTTTGATCAAGTGTACGTAGATGGGGCGCAAATGTTTGAGGTTCAAGTAGTTAGCTCTCTCGATGAATATCAAGATAACGATTACGCATGGTGGCCTATCGAAACTGTACCTGGAGAAGTTCTTGATATCGTGGTAGGTACAGACAACTGGGCTAACGAGGTTGACTGGATTCTATATGATGCAGAAGGAGAAGTGGTGATTGGGGACGGGAACTATCCTTTTGGGGTGAATACATACGAGTACGAGGTGTGTGTGTATGAAGGGTGCTACACCTTTGAGGCTACTGACACTAACGGGGATGGGATGTGCTCCATGGACTTTGGTAATGACGGGGTGTGCGACTTCGGAGGGGAGGGTATCACGGCCACCGTCGGAGGTAACGTCATCTTCGCAACGGAGCAGACGGAGTACTCGTTGTTCGATACAACCTTCTGCTTCTCCATTGGCGACTGCCCTCTAGACTTTGACGGAAACGGGGCTGTAGGCAACGGAGACATCCTTGAGATGATGCTTGAGTATGGATGCGAACAGGACTGCACAATCGATCCGAATGGAGACGGTATCGTAAACGTAATGGACCTGCTGTATATGCTCACCAAACTAGGTGATTGCCCATTAGAGCAGGGCTTCGATATCGGAATGCTGAAGGACCTAACTGTCGACGATGTGATAAGCGGAGACGCGGGGGAACCGACTATCTACGACATGTCTGGACGCCGAATGAGAGGGCCTGTGGAGGAGCTAGCCACTGGCATCTACATCCTCAAGTGGGACAACCTAACCAAAAAAGTTTTTGTACAATGAGAACAGTACTGTTGTGGATTTTGATTCCCGTTCTGTCCTATGGGCAGGGGACATGTGATATAGAGATCATAGGGTTCAACCCCATCTCTACTGACGTAACGCTGGCTATCAACGGAGGGTACTGCGCACCTGAGGCAGGAGACTCTATTGGAGAGTTCCTGCTCAGCCTTGCCTTTAACCCACCCCTAGAAGACAACGGGGATTGGGGTTGCATATACCCTAACGGATGGGCGTATCTAATCTTTCCTCTTAACTTCCCTGGATTCGACATCGGAGAAGGAGAGGATGACATCTTGCAGACAGGGGATACGGTTACATTCACACTTGATGAAGTGCCTTCATTTGGGAGCGGAACAGCCGCGTGCTGGATAGACATCATGCAGAGCGGAGCGTACTACGAGGAGTGCCTTGTTCTTACTATATGGCAGATCAATGATAGCTACGTGCTTGATGGAAGTGATAGCGGGCTCGGTGGATTCCCATACCCTGACGCAGATATATGGAACTCGTGGATCATGTGGAGCCTGAACGGGGCGTGTTCACCACCGCCTCCACCTATCGTATACGGATGCACCGATATGTTCGCATACAACTACAACTTTGCTGCTTCGCAAGACGACGGGACGTGCATCTACCAAGGATGCCAAGACCCGTTGGCCCTTAACTACTGCGAGGAATGCGAGGTTGAAGGCCCGTGCATCTACGAACCTCCAGGAGGTGAGGACTGCAGCGATCCTCTGATCTTCATATCGAATACATTCACACCAAACAACGACGGGCTCAACGACTACTGGAAGGTAGTGACGAGGGATGAGTGCTGGCTCACATGGGAGCTGCGCGTATACAACAGATGGGGCACGCTCGTATGGATGAGCTACGACCCTGACGCTAAGTGGTTAGGGGAGAGGCTTGATGCCTTCGTTCCAGACGGTGTGTATACGTGGGCTCTTAAGGCTAAGACCTACGAGTCAACAAAGGTTGTTGATATGGCTGGGCACATAACTGTGTTCCGTTAATCCTTGAGCTCGTAAACCTTGCTCTGGATCTCGTCGAATGGGGTGTCGAGCCTGAAGCTCAACCCAGCTACATACTGAGCTACTGGTCTGTCTCCGTCGTATACCACGACAACGGGTACTGCGACAACAGATTCCTTGATTCCTTTTGGTTGGTCTTCGAGCCATCCAAACTTGTACTCACATCCACGGAGATTCTCAAGGTCCTTCCTTGTGTGAATCTCATTCCACTCTGCATTGATTTGAACGACAGTAACATCTTCGGCGGGGAGGCTGTTGATTTTTACTGCTGCGCCAGTGCCAAGAGCACCCACAGCAAGGGCAATGATGGCGATAGTCTTGTTCATCGGTGCGTATCTATGCTAAGTTCGTAAAGTCTTTCTTCGATAAGGTCCAACTTCTTTCCGTTCTCCTCAACCTGAGCCTGGGTATTCATGATAGTCTCTCTCACAAGCTGATCCTTCAGGTCATACTCTGTGCGAGACACCTCTGGCTTGGGCAGTTTCTTCGCCAGTTCTATCTCGCTCTGAAGCGCGAACCACATACCGCAGGCCGTCACGACAAAAGAGATTATGATAGCTATGGTCTTGAGGTCTAGGGTGAGTTCGGTCTTCTCGTCAAGCTTCATTTCTTAGATTTTTCTATGGTTCTTCCAGCGAAGTATGCACCGAAAGAGGTGAGCATAAGTATCTCCAACAAAGATACATAACTTTCTTTGACGTTAAATGGCAGGTAATCCAGGGAGTCCAGCACCATAGTCACCATAAACATGCTCATCAAGGCGATCAAGGTGACAGGCCGTATGTATTTAGCGAGCTTAATATCGCTGTTCATGTCTGCCTTCCAACGCTCCGTCACGTTGTTCTGGAATGCAATCTCGGCGTCAATCTTTGCCTTGACTTCTTCTGGATCCAAGTCAGGGTATTGCTTATCAAGAAGGTTCTTTACAATACCCAGTGCACCCTGATCGGGCAAGAGATCCCCCACCGTATCCAATACGTTAGGGGCTTTCTCTTTAAGCCACTTGCCAAGGTTAGTATTCTTAATCTTATTGTCCTCTGAGTTTTTCATGTAGTGCGTTGTATTCCATGATTAGTATACGCTGCTTCTCTTGCAGCTCAGCGCTCTTGTTGACTCGCTGGATATACGGGAGATCCTGAGCCGCTCTTCTTTCTTTACGAAGGGCCTTAAGCTTCTTCTCTACAGACTTAATCTTCTTGTCAAGCTTGACGACACCCTCGTATCTATCTATGTTCTTGACGTCTGCCTCCTTGCGCTCCTTGTAAAGCTGGAGTATCTCCTCCTTGTTGTTGTCATACAGATCGAAGTCGTAGTACTTAGATGGCTCGCCGTAGATCTTACGCAAGAACGGAATGTCGTTAGCTTCAAGCTTCACTTTCTCTCCGTTACGGATCATCTCCTCTATGCTGTACGCAGTCTCGAAAGTTCTGAATCCAAACTGACCGAGGCCTCCGATGTAGTACTCGAATGGGTACCAGAAGAGATCAGGGTTGAGGTCAACAGAACCGCTTACCATCTCGCTGCCTCCCGTAGCGCTGTTCATCCACTGGAAGAACTGCTTGATCACACGAGGAGAGCGGAAGGCGAGCTCACTGTCTGGTCGCTTAGCTCCAACAGGGAACTGCTCTTGGTGAACCTTAGATCCGAAGTACGTTTCATTGACAGCGATCTCCACGAGTGGCTTGAGTGTCGTTGGTGCGACACCCTTCGCCAAGTACTTAGCGAAGTTCTCTGACTGACCGAAGCTGATAGGAGAGAATGAACTGAAAGCAGAGTTAGCAACGAACCACATAGCTTCGTCAGCATCTCTCTGTCCAGCCATGGTCTCAGCCAAGGCGGTTCCCATATTCGAGAACAGGTTGTACCCATAAGGGAGTGGGATCTTGATATAGTTCTTTCCGTCGTACATCATGATCAAGTTCCGCTCCTTCTCGTAGTCAGGGATCTTGTTGTAGAACAACTCGCCATCTTCGTCTTCATCAGACAGGGCCATGTTAATCATAGCTAGCATGCCAGAAGCAAGACCAAGACCGATTACAATTCGTTGTGGCCCGCTGAGCTGCTTGCTGATGGTTCCGTCAGGGTTCTGCACCTGCTTCATCGTAGCAAGAGAGCGCACGATTCTGGCACTACCCTGAATCGAAGCGTTGAAGAAGAGGTAGTATGCGTTAGCTACAGCCCCGTACTCACCAGACTTGTTGAAGTTTACGGTGATGTTCTTGGCGAGCTGTGCTGCGTCAGCTCTCTCTACTCCAGCTTCACGAGCTTCGATGTATGCTGACAGCCTGATGCTGTTCTCGAAGGCGTCGTTCACATTCTCGATATGAGCAAGGCTGTTCTTCTCCATCCACTTGATGGCCTTGCGAGCCTTGTTCTTCTCATTCGTCTCGCTGTTAAGGTCGGCGGCAATCTCCTGGAGCGGCTTGATAAATCCCCACCCAGTCTGTCCTCCAACCTCCTTGAACTCAGACAGGTACTTAGCGATTACTGGATCGAGATCCTTACCTAGTACGTCGCTCTTAAGCAGAGCCTTCAGCGTCTGAGGTGTACGGGTGATAATCTTTCGAGCCACGGCGTGCTTGTCCTTGATGGCTCCGTCGGGCAGGTCAGCCTCAGCGATAGCGTTAGGTATAGCAGACATGATATCACGAGAGAAGTTAGAGATGATAAACTCTGGGTTTCTCGTAGTAAAGGCAGCTCTCAAGAAGTTTGCTGGGGCAGCCATAATTCTTGACAGCCCATCAAGCTTCTGCACTCCCATGCCCTTCAGGTTCTTAGCGAGTGAGGCGTCCTTAAAGATGATGAACTTCTGCTCACCATTGATACGTACACCAACTGCTCTGTCTGGGTCGTTAACTGGGATGTTGTCAGACGTATTCCACAGGTTGGTGTTAGGATTTTCCTTGACGAGATTGAACAAGGATTGCAAGGCCTCGTTTCTGCGGGCCTTGATCTTCACAGCACCGTTCTGCTGGATGACTTGAGCGACGATGTTTTCAGCCATCGTCTTTCTACCCTTAGCCTTCTTGGTGGTAGACCCCTTGACGTGGAATCCAATTCCTCCTGTTGGGTACGGGTAGTTGTCTACATCTTTGGAGTCGGTTGCCAATCCTCCGAGCGGGACGTAGTGCTTGAACATACGCTCGAACGAGTCGATGCGGATGTCAGACTCAAGACCAAACTTTCTCATCGTATCACGAGTGTCCTGTGAGATCTCGTCTACTATAGCTGCCGACTTCTCAAGAGCAGCCACCTGCTCTGGAGTAAAGGAGGCCATGATGTCTGCTGCCTCTTGGTCTGACAGACCTGATCCGTTCTCTACCCCGTCTCTATCCTTGAGCATAGCGTTTCTCTCTGCTGCGTGACGAGCATACATAAAGTCCGTCAGCATACCAGAGTCAACCTTCCCGTCAACCATAGACTTCTTCAGGCTTTCCACCTTAGTCTCAAGCTTTTCAAGGTCGTTGTGTGCCTTACCATACATCAGCTCTTCTGCTCGCTTGAAGTTCTGATCGCCCTCGACTCTTGATCCACGAGCACGCTCGACATCTTCCTGCATCATCATGACAGGAGCGAACTTGTCTTGGAACTTAAGGCGGAACCAGTCGAACTTCTGCTGCAAGGCAGAGCGATCACGAGGTGCCCACGTATTGTTCGTTATAGAATCAAGGGCTTCTGCTGGGTCGACATCTTCTCTTGAATCGAGAACTATCTCTGGAGAGCTTTGAGCTTTTCCAGACAGGACGTTTCTGAGCTTAGCTATCTCCTTCTTCTGATCATCTCTCTGCTTGACCAGCGCATCTTCCATTCTATTGATGTCTGCTCTAGCCTTACTGATATCAGTTGTGCTGGCACCTTGCTCTGCAAGCTTGGCTATAGCCTCTTCAGCTGCCCTAATCTCAGCTCTCAGCTCGTCGGGTTGAATGAAGACTGTTCTTCTTGCGCTAAACCTCACCTTGGCATCTACTTGCTTCTCTCCCGATTCAAGCTCGGCTATCTGTCTGTCGATGTCTTCTATGGTAGCGCCCTTAGATTCAACAGGAACTTGAGCCGCGAGTCTTACAAACGGAACAGATCTAGACAGCCCGTAGTATGCGGAGCCAGCGTCTGATACAAGCTCAAACGGGAACGGCCTTCCAGGTACTGTCTTGATGTCAAGTCCAGACACGAGCTCTGGGTCTCCATTCACCCCCTTCTTAACCTCAAAGTATACCTCTCTGTACGCTACGAGGTCAGCAGTAGGGACGTCTTTGAGCCCCTCGTCAGTAAGCTGCCTCTTGATGTCTGCCGCAGTAAGGCCGAGCTCTCTTGCTGCATCTGACTTGTCAGACAAAAGCTTGCCAATAAACTCTGCGTTTCTCCTGATAGACGTGTCATCAGATCTGCCCTCCCCCTCTTTCTTC
>Ga0075480_10001040_pt1 | contig 17354 bp, 17 predicted proteins | sample DEB08_DNA_7_FD_81590 | JGI IMG/M metagenome (GOLD analysis project Ga0075480, IMG submission 81590) | Aqueous microbial communities from the Delaware River and Bay under freshwater to marine salinity gradient to study organic matter... | ecosystem: Environmental > Aquatic > Marine > Coastal ... | reverse complement strand
GGAGTGTTCTCTCGTGCCGATGATGCTCCAAAAACATCTATAAATGTATCTTCTGGATGTACTCGAGTCAGCACAGGGACATCTTGTGTAATTTCGCCCTTCACTAATGCAATATGATCTCCTTTATGGATTTCAGAGCGGTAGAGATAGGCTTTCATATCGTTCTCGTAGGAGGTTGGCAAATTAACTTCATTTATCCTACGAATAAGCTGCTCATGCTTTAGCCGATGTTCTATAAGCCCACTGATCGTCACACACCCTATGCCATCGCTTGTAACAACGCTGTGCCAATCTTTCTGAGTCGCGTATTCACCTTGTTCGTTGAAGAATTCGAGGAAGCATGCGGCATCTCTGAAGCCAGAGAGTAGAGTCATATCCAGAGCTGCCTCGGCCAAAGCGCTTCTTACGAGACATCCTCCCTCGCGAGTCCTTATCGGAAAAATATGTCCGGGTTTAACGATTCCTCTTGGATTGGGCTCATTCATTCCCAATACTTTTATGGTCTCTGCCCGATCATGAGCACTAATTCCTGTAGAAACATTTTTTCTTGCTTCAACGGATACGAGTTCCCGGGGTGTGTTTGTGCGGGTATCTCGGGATTCGAATCTATTAAAACCCATCGGTTCGAGTTGAAAGGTTTCCGCACGTTTTGGGCTGAGTGCAACCTGAATCGTCGCGCCATTTGTTTTCTTGAGGCACGAGTTGACGAGCTCAGGAGTGGCAATCTCTGCTGGAAAAACTAAGGCGGAGCGGTAGAAAATATCGGTATCATCGATCAGCAAAATTGGTTGTTGATCCTTAAAACTGGTTTGGATAATAGAAGTGAGATCCGCCCCAGACTCCGGTATCCCTTCCAAGAGGTTACCAGTGGTCTCGGTTGGTTGTGATGATGAAGTGTGCAGAGTGGAACGCATCTCATTTGGAGTAGTTGCGGGATGCTTTGCTTGAGCGGTTGATGGCGGATATTTTTCGTCTGTCATGCGAGAATCTATGATCGTCTTTATGCACTAAAAGACACTTTTTAGTCAGAAAAGGCAAACGCAAATCTATAGAAGTTATCTGTTTTTACTCCGATTGATTCGCTACGAGGTTTTCGTATAGCAAATTTTGGTTTAAGTATGGAGCCAAAGGTGTCGATGATACTATTAGTCGAGGAAAAAGGGTGCTCTCTTGGGAGAGCTCAGTAGCAAGGTAAGATACGCCCCGTCGGTTTGCTAGTTGTTAGGATGGAGCTATGGATACTGAGATTGTTCTTAATCAGACCTCAGCAGAAAGGGAAAAATCAAGTAAATTCAGTGAGCCAGAAAAGATGGTAATTCGTGCAAGGCGAACTGCTTTCGTTGCGCGATTTATTGTCCTACGAGAGTCCAAAAGAACTCGTGCACATCGTGTTATTGAACTTCTTGAATGGAATGATTTAACCGAAGTCGAGGCTCTTGCCGCTACCTTTAGGAAGGCTTTCGAGGAAAATGGGGATAATATGGTCCCAGTGGATAGAGATATCCGACGGGCACTCGCTCATTCATCTCGTTCATTGAATCACTTTATTCGCGAGTACTGTACTCGGGCAACCAATAATTTTATAGATGCGCTCATCGACTACGAGCGCTCCAACGCGCTACTATTCGGTGATGATGAGTCTCCTAAGCCTGGCGGATGGAGATTGCCTTCTGAATTGATGAAGCAAAGAGAGCAGGCAGCTCTGTAGTTGGAGAAGAATCTCTGTCGCCGATACTGGCAACCCTATTCTGTCCTGACGGAACGCTAGTCTGCCTTGACGGGAGAAGAGTCATGCTTTGTACAATGGGATCCTTCCATATGGTGGCACATCAGTGCGCGGGTCCCCCACAGAGCGATCTAGAATAGAGAGCGATCTAGAATAGAGCATAGATGAAAGGCGAGAGCGCACTGCCTTGTGTCATCACCAATAGTGTTCCCACGAGAAGAAAAACACTCACCATGGGGATTAGCCACCATGCTTTCTTTTCTATCAGAAGCTGAGCGAGTTGTTTTACCGTTCCACTTTTCGACATCTGGACTCCTTCCATACAGGAAACAAACAGGACAATAGCTTTTCCCCGATGGGGCAAGGGTAGCAGAAACTACATCGAAACGCATCAGTATGACCCTGATTATAATCCTTCCGTTAAAGATTTTACTCTCTGATTTGATGAACTGATGCTGTTCCTGTCCTTCTGTGAGATGAGTCTCATGCTGATGGTAAGCATTTGATTAAACGGGGCATGATGACTTATTCAAGGTCGTGTCGAGTGAAAGAGCTATCATGCTCTCGATCCACAAATGCCAGATACATAACCGTATAGGGCAACACAGAAAGATAGCAACACAGAAAGATGATGTAATAAGGGCATGACGCAATAGAAAGGTGCTGGGATAGCACAAGGCTTCGAATTAGGCAGCTACCTGGTTGGAGTCTTTAAACTCCTCTTGAATGATGCGTTCCACCTCTTCAATTAATGAACCGATAGCGTACGCCCACACGTATTGACCGGCTTTTTTCCCTGTCAAAACCTCTGCAATTTGAGACTTGTCCTGAACTCTGTGTTTGATGAAGAGTTGTTTGCCATCGGTCAACAGAACCATATCTGATGGATTCTTATGTAACTTCGGAATCCTTTTTCGGAGATAATCAATACCTCGACGGAAACGGTTTACAGGGAGCCCTTCTTTTTTCATCCGAAACAGCCAGCAGAGAAGAATGAGGTCTGAATAAGAATATTTGTTTCTTCCGCGGTTGAGAGATTTGCCTGTGCACGGCACAAGATTTGTTCGAGAGTAATAGTTCAGAAGAGCGAGTCCAATCTTTTCTGTGCCCCCCGTTAGGCGCCGCAGAATAGCTTGCACCTCTTTCGCCGTAAATTCGCGAGAGACAAATTCTTTTGGAGTAATAACTTCAGACATGTGCAGCAGATTAAAAATTGGTAGACGTTCTGTCAATTGCAATAGTCCAACACTGTAACAAAGTTCCTGCTCCTAAGCATCCTAGAAACAAGGTTGATGAGAAGCTTTCTTCCATAGCTATTCGATAAACATGCCTAAGTACTTGGAAAGAGACAGAGAACTGTTGGAACCTCATCGCGTCCCATGGCGTGTACTCCCCTGAAGCCATCTTTTGCCCCCGGAAGATCACCCCGAACAAATAACTGAGTAGAGCCCCCACCATCAAAGTTTAAGGCTTCACGACAACCGATCTGAGGGCTTGACAGGATTTCTCCAAGTTCTTTCAAGGTGGCACCTCTGAACGGGGATGAGGAGATAAAAAGAATGTATTCAGCGGGGGACTTCAGGCAAATGCCACTTCTCCGCGATTCATTTATATCATCAAGCTTTTCCGCAATTTTACCATTGATAACGAGCCTCGGCCCGGACTGAATTGCTTCGAGTCCTATTCCTGTGTGAGTTTTGTCGCGTGGGACTATCTCAAGCCTTTCATGATAGGCTAAGAAGAGGCCGGTGAGTAACGTGCCACCCAGTTGCATCCTTTTATGCTCGATTCCTCGACTTACAACCAATCCAAGAGGGTCACCATTTTGATCAAAGAAGTGAGCGTTGATGCAGGCGGATGCGCCTGTCTGTTTACTGTACCACTCTATGTCACCTCTCTTTCGATGGAATGATGATGCTCGTACAACTTGGGGTCGAAAGTAATCAAGGGAGCTCTTCAAGAGCATTATATCTCCGGGTAAGAACCCCGTTGAGAGTTCGATATCCATGATCTGAAGCCCTTTAGCGATATCTTTCCATTCCGTTTGGGAAAGGTCTTTGAGCGATTCTTGTTGTGATAGAATAGAGGAGGCAGGATTTGGTCGTCCTTTTTGCGGTATCACGGCATCATTTTGCGCAAAGCAGCTCCCCGTGGGAAAGACCGTAGAAGAAAACAAGGAAAGAGAAATTATCGTGAAGAGGCGTATGACACTACATGCTAGGCATCTGACCAACAGGAATAGAACGGCGATAGTCGCTGACCAGAGATATTCCATAACAACATCCATGGGGTAGAGGCTATCGTCTTATGGAGATAAAAAAAAGCCGGTTGGGGGGCCAACCGGCTTGGATATCAAATCTGCAGCCTCGCATTTCTGCATGCATTCTGCTTGAATTTGACTGTAGACGAAAACACATAATGCCTTTCAGGCGAAGAGTGTGTGTGCGTGTGGTCAAGGAGACCTGAAAAGCGTATTCATGCCTACACTCGGTTCCTCTTCATGATTTGTGCCAACATCTTCTCCTACTCTGGGGATGTCGTACGCCCCCTCCGTTAAAACGCAGGTCTATTTTATCTCCTCTGTCGGCAAAAATGATTCTGAGTGGCAAAATCTACCGCCCCGTTGTTGGGGTGTCCTGCGTGTTACGGGTGAGTCTTGCCGTTCGTTTTAAGTGGTAATTTCCTCCTATTTTCTTTATTGCTTGACTCTTGAGCATCAACGATTAAGCTCCAACCCCTAATGTTCCCGTCCTTTTAGAGAGCAAGTATCTATATGAGTAGTGACACACTGAGGAGTCGTCTTTCCCATTTACTAACGAAAAGTCGTAAGGCTGCTTATCTTTATCAACACACGGCACAAGAGACGCAGAAGGGATTGGAGAAAGAGCAGGATCAACGCAGATCGGGTAGGAGCGGTGGGAAGAAGCTCCAGGGTTTTGCAGGGCAGAAACCAGCTAATGAAAAAAAATACTCAAATTTACAAGTGCTGGTATGGCAACATGTCAATGAAAGCCTCTCAGCATCGCTTCGGAAGTTGCTCCAGACATACTCCCAACGAGAGCTATCTCATCAGGCACTTAACCTGCGTGACTCCCTGTATGATGCGTGGAGACGGGTAGAGGGAGAGCTTCATCAAGAGAGAGAAGCTTTGCGCATGGCAGTGGCTGAAGAGCACTATGTACGCAGTACGATTTTGGCTGAAAAGCTTATTGTATTAAAGGCACGGGTTCAGGCCACTAAGGCGGCTTTCAGTGAGTATGAAGCTGTGGTCGTGGATTTGACCCGTAGTGATGGGGCCTCTCAGGGCTCGCTAGGATTCAGGCCGGAGTTAACGGGTTTGAACTATTCAGAGTCTGGATCTCAGGATCAGCCGTTTCGCAACCTGAGCACATCAGAGGAATCAGATGAGTCGCAGACTGATCGCAATAGCAAAGTTCTTCCGTTCTCGGTGTTGAAGAGGCGTGGATTTCGATAGTCATACTGCTAGAAGTCACTGAGAATTATTATTATGATGCTAGGGCGATAAGCGTCCCTTGAAGCCGTTTCTCAGCGTTCCTTTTGCTTGCTCTATCCTTTGGTGAGTAAACGGACAGAATCTCCGGTGAAGGCTGATACCACTGGCACTGGACCTGGTCCAAATGTTCTGTCGATAAGAGTCGCCCAGCAGAGAACGGGAATTCCTCGGAGGGTCGCTTTCGTGTGTGCTTCGAGGCTTGAGCGAGCAGTAGTAATTACATCTGTTACCAGTACCGCATTTTTCCCTCTGTAGGTGGTGCCAAGTCCGTTTCCGATTTTACTTTCAAGGTACTGTTCTATCGGCACCAGTTTATAGCCTGGCAATCTTTCTGAGTACACTGCGCAGAGACGTTCAGCAAAAAAGCTATATCCTCCTGGGAGCTTCAGAAATAAATCGACTTCATTTGGCGATACAACGCTCTCTAGGCGTTGAGCGACATATTCAGCGCAGGTATTAAGGTCATCATCAGAGAGATCCTCAGTGCGATAGTAGGTAAAGCTTTCACACCTTCCTCCAATAGGGACTGGGTCTTGATAGCGTTCGGTGATCTTTGCAAATATCTCATTTATATCTTCGACTTCCACCATCTTCGCCTCTCTATTGTGAAATTGAGCCTGTTTGAAAATATTATTCCCTAATAACGAACGTAGAAGTTACAGGAATGCTGAGCTTCTGTCATGCGGAATCTTAGCAGAATGTTATCTCGTTGGACTCTTTGCTGCACTAAAGGCCACGGAGAGAGGAGCATTATGATTCTCTGGCTCAGAATAGAACACCGTCAGTTCTTGGAGTAGGCTTTCAACGGGCACATCGGCTGTCTCATAGAGTTGATTTATTCTATCGAGGCTCGTTAGAGCACTCTCGGGGTTGGTTTCAATATGTTCTCTCAAGATTTGAATTACTTTGCGGGAGTCTTGAATCCCTTTTTGATACCCACTTAAGAACACCCTCTTTTCATTCTGTCGAAGAAGTTTCCATATCGGATAAAAACTCGTCTCGTTATCAGCGGAGAGGTTTCCTATGGGAGAGAAGGTAAGGCAGAATGCCGAGAGGAGCAGAAGGAGCAGGTATAAGCGTGGGGTGATTCGTTTGGGGAAATTTTTACTGCACGTTCTCATACGGTATTCCTAACAATTTGAGGCTTTTTCCGAACTCCTGTCCACAAGATAGGAGATAGAGGTCTCCCAGGGAATGTGGATGAGACCCTTGCTCTGAGAGTCTCATATTACGGGGATGAGGGAAGAGTACGCCATATTATTCCTCCGGAACAGGGGAAGATAGATATGGCATAACCCTTTGACAGGAGAGTCTCTGGAGAAAAATTCTCGCCCGTGTCACAATCCAAGCATGCAGAACACAGGAAGTCATACAGACACAAGAGAAGTGGCGATCGGCTCCGTAGTCATAGGAGGCGGGCAGCCGATAGTCGTCCAATCGATGGCGGCAACAAAGACTCAAGACCTTGACGCTACAGCGGAACAGATTGCGATGTTGGAAGAGGCTGGAGCAGGACTGATAAGAGTCGCAGTTGACAGCAAGAAGGACGTGGAAGCTTTGCGTTCCTTGAGACAATCAACCTCCGCTAACCTAGTAGTAGATCTACAAGAGAACTATCGTCTTGCCGAGAAGGTGGCCCCATTCGTTCAGAAGCTACGGTACAATCCGGGCCATTTACATCATCACCAGCGAGAAGTCGCGGTAAAAGATAAAGTTAAGTTTCTCGTTGATCAAGCGGGAGAAAACGACTGTGCATTGAGAATAGGAGTGAATTTCGGATCGTTAGATCCCTCTCTTAAGGCGCAGGATGAGAACCCCATGGAAGTGGCTCTGCGATCAGCAGATGAGCATATCTCATATATGGAAGAGCTAAACTTCACTCGATTCGTTGTTTCATTAAAAAGCTCAGATCCTAATGCGGTAATACAAATAAACAAGTTATTCCATGTTCGGCACCCGAAAGTCCCTATCCATCTTGGTGTGACAGAGGCTGGGATGCTTCCTCTAGGGGAAATTAAGTCAAGAATTGCTTTTGAAAATCTGATCCCCTTTGGTATTGGCAACACGATTAGAGTCTCGTTAACTTTACCATTCAAGGAAAAATACAGGGAAATTGAGGTAGGAAAAAAGATTCTTGCCGACATATCGGAAGGTCGATTTCGTTCCGTACCTCGCTTCGAACATGCGGGATTAAATATCATCTCGTGTCCATCATGCTCCCGGGTTGAGAACGAAGCCTTTATTGAGCTAGCTCAGAAGATACGAGAAGTTACGGATTTCGCATCACAGGAAGACATTACTATTGCAGTAATGGGGTGTCGGGTGAATGGGCCTGGTGAGACTGATGAAGCGGACATTGGACTGTGGTGCGCTCCTAACCATGTGAATCTTAAAAAGGGGACGGAGTTGGTAGGAGCCTTTGGGTACGATGAAGTGATCCCTCGAGTTCTTCAAGAGATAGAATGTATGATAGAGGAACGGAGCGCGAGTAAATCTTAAAGAATATTACTGCGCGCTGGCCCGTAAATATGTGACGCTTTATGGATAACGTGTATAGAGAAGTCGGGATTCAAGAAATCTCGACAGAAGATCTCTCTTCTTTTGAAGAAGCAAAGCGTTTTCTTGATTTGGATGGGCCAGTGCTTGGGGGTTTCATATCCTCTTCTCTTGTTGGGAATCCAAGGCTTTTAATTCTTCAAGACAGGGCTACTTGGTTGTTACGAGTTGAGAAAATCCCAGCTCGGATAGCTGCTATTGCTGTTCCTTTCTTTGGCCGAATGGCTCGCTTGTATCAGGATCGCATGAAAGCAGCCTCGCAAAAAGGATTACTCTTTTTTTCAAGACCATTTTTTAGCCAGGGAGATTGTGCCACTTCTCTCTTTAAGACGTTGTCAGAACGGGACAAGACCCATCACTTCTTGAATCTCGTTGGCGAATTAGATCATCTTCATCGTCACGGATTTTTTCATGGAAATCTGTAGCTAGATAATTTGGCATTGTGGAAGGAAAAGCTCGTCTTGCTTGATCCCGGAGTAGACTTTCTGTGTTCTGCATCGGCAAAAGTATTATCATCCCATCCGGAAGAAGTTACGCGAGAAGCCCAGAGCAAAGATCTGTCAGACTTTGTGAGTTTATTGTTGAGGGAGCTCCCATCGCTAAAAGATGCTTTGGAAGACATCACTCCCAATCTTGATGTCCTGAGGTCGATTCTCGAAACACTTCTTATCGAACCTCTAGGCAAAGAGGAGAGCTTGAATAGGAGCTCCCCAGATCATTCCCAGAAGAGCAGATTTCTTCCTCGAGTAATTATCGTAACGGTTTCCGTCGTGGCATTCTTATTTGGATATTTCTCGTTTCAAAATCAGACGCTCTGGAAAATCCTCTGGAATGATGGTGCGCACCAAGAGCTCCAAGGTGACTGGAATTCAGGTGAGCCGGCGAGACTGCAAAAGGTAGCGCGTAAAGCCGCGATGGAGAGCGATGTCGCCGCGCAGACTGTGATTCTGGAAGCTCAAGAACCTGATATATTGAGCCAGTTTTTCCATCAACCGCTCAGGGTTGCTCTTAATGCTGGGTGGTATGACGAGTTCTCAGAAGAGGAGAAGGCATCGCTGTTTACTTTCGTATTGGCTCCTATACTGCGTGATGAAATAAATAGTATTCCAGATCTCAGCTCGCTGCATTACGGAGTCGCCCTATCTCTGTTAGCTGGATTGCCCGCTTCTCAAAGCCCGGAGATGCTCTTTCGAGTACTAGAGGCTCAAAAAGCAAGACTGCCAGTGCCCTATGGGCTTGCTCTCGATATCCTTTCTGTTGAATCAAAAGAAGCAGCAGCTAAGCTTTTCAGAGCCTTTGCTCGGATTGCGACCCTGGGGATAGATTCCCAAACCCTTCGCATTTATATTCCCTCGACCCTTCAGGAGACGGATGTGCGTCTGCGAGTCAAGCTTATTTTACTAGGCTTAACTGAGGATGAGAGAGGAGCATTGTGGGAGTTTCTTCGCGAGATAGCAGGAGCAAGGCAGTCTGTAGGATGGTTTATCACGGATTCATTAGCAGGATGGAATTCACTCCCAGCGCAGCGACTTCTTGAAATTAGCTATGCAACGAAAGATTTTGATGGTCTGACGGTTCAGCAGTTGGGAGACCTTCTTGTAGCGCCGTTTCTTGAACCCGATAGGACTGTAATGCTCATTCAAGAGATTGCGTCTTCTGCGAATATACCGAAACTCGAGGAGTTTTTAGCCGTCTTATCAAAGGATACGACTTTCTCTCGAGACCAGGTGATTACTCTCCTTTCTGGCCTTATGCTTCGGGGAGATGCGCGTTATGCTTTTCTTGCGAAATGGTTCGAGACAACACCTGCCCCAGAATCAGTACTTCAGTTGCTGATAGCTTCCAAGGATATGCCCCAGTTCGATTTTTTTTCTCTGCCTGCATCTCGTTACTTAAAGGAGAGCACGGACTGGAGAATTACAACTGAAGAGTTAGATGCGTTGTCGGATCATATTGATCCCCTTGCTCGTGGGATTGCATATTCTCGAGCCTCAGCGGCTAACCCAGCTCAGCGGCGACTCCTTGAGCGTCGTCAGAAGCTCGAAAATAACGATGCCTTAAGAAAATTAATTATTTCAAAGCTCTCTCGTACTCAATAAGTAAGAGAGCATTAGGGTTTCACCCCATTTTTGCGCACTTCAGGAAGGTCTTAACCTAAACCCTTATGAGCAATGTGGGGAAACAGTAAAAGAGGATCGAGAGGCTTGCCCTCATGACGTATCTCAAGATGGAGATGCGGCCCTGTTACTCTTCCTGTTTTTCCTGCAGCACCTATCAGTTGACCAGTCGAAACCTGTTCGCCAGGAGAAACCTGAATTGAATGTAAATGGCCATAGTGACTCGTAATATCATCTTCATGCTGGATAACAACAAGATTTCCATAGGCTCCGAACTCATCAGCAAATACAACTCTTCCTGTTCGAATTGCTCGAATCGGCGCTTCTACAGGCACCGCCAGATCAAGTCCATGATGATGCCTCTTTTCTTGAATTACAGGATGAGTTCGCATTCCAAAACGACTTGAGATGCGGGTGCCTACGAGAGGATACACCGTGGTGCCACGATCTTTGAATGACTGAAGAAGACTTTCTATGTCATGAGATTCACTGACTGCTGTGTTTGTGAAGCATAAGAGGAGGATGGCAATGAAGTAGAATGTCGAAATTTCACTGAGATAAGCTCTTTTCAGAAAGAGGCTGCTACCGATGACGTGGTGAGAGTACATCAGCTTCATGAGGCATCCGCTGTGGCGTCGTGGAATCCTCTGATTCGCATTATAGGATTCGGTCGCGCGTCCACTTCAGGACCAAAGTGAATAACGGTACCAGAAATCCAGGCTCGCTCGCCTGTTGGTGCAATTACGCGATACCAGTTGCCCCTTCGCATCTCAACCACGAGACGTGAGCGTTGAGAAACAGTCAGCAGAACTGAGTTGTTCAATCCTGGCCCTGTCCTGAGATTTGCTTTTTTCGCAGTCACGGTTGCAATGGAAAGTTTTTGAGACATATCAGTCATCGATTCGGCGTTTGTAGGAGTATCCTTAACATGTTCTTCCAATTTTGAGCGATGTAACATTTCAGCTTTAGATGGAGATTCTACGATGTTTGCTTTCCTTTGAATCGTTTGAATGCTCTTAATATTTCTCTTTTCTATAATATGAGAGAGCCGTTCGACTTCGGTTTCAGCAAGTAAGAGGTCATCGTGCGTCTTCTCGAGTTTGGCCAATACTTGCCCAAGCTTTTGTTCAACTCCTAATAGCCGTTTTTCTAGGGTTGCCTTTGAGGCTTTGAGTGATTCAATTGTCTGCTGTTGGGTATCAATAGTGAGTGCAAGCTCTTCCTGAGGCTGATCTGATGCAGGAGTCGGAAGAAGTTTCCGCGCTTCTGCCAGGGTATCATTTTCTTCTTGCGCTTCAGGAGAAAGGATCTCTCTGTTTTCTGCTCTGAAGGTTGAATCGGCATTTTGCACGGGCAGGTTGCTATCTGTTGTATTGATTAAGCTCAGAAGTGCAGCCTCTTCAGCTTGGAGGGTAGCCGGGGTGACCTCATTCTCTCTGAGGGGGCTTGCCTCTTCTTGGGCTTTCGCATGAGGAGACGCGAGAGTAGAGAAGAGAAAAAGCAATACAAGACAAGAGCGCATTTTCAACATCGTTAAAACCTCAATTCATATTTAGTCGGAGGAGATCCTATTCAAACCCTCTCTACTGTTGTGAGGAATTTGATGAGGTTTGTGCTGTTTTTTGTCGATTATCTCTCTCTCGTTGAATCATTTCGAGCACTTCTTCAGGTGCTGCTATCCCTTTAAGAGTTATTTCTAGGGTTCCAGTAGCAGCTGTACCCACATGGATGCTCCCAATATCCAGAAATCTCTCAATAATTGTCTGATTTTTCTGTACGGTTCGTATGTCTTCAAACCATACCCTTGTAAGTTTTATTCGTAGTTCTAGGAGACCCTTCTCAAACTCTATTCCTCTTTGGTTAATGGTGTATCTCACGTTGTATATCCGAAAGATTGCAGAACCGATGGTAATCAGGGGGATTAACCAGAAAAGTGGCAGAGCCATGCGATAAGAGGTCTCTCCAATCTGAAACAGCTCGCCGTCAATGATAGACCAGGGGAATATCCTGGTCAGCGTAACAGCGAGGATAGACATAACGATGAATACTACAACAGTAATGACCTCAGAGCGCCAAGTTTTTGTAATATGAATTGCATCGCTTTCTGCCTTCACTGATGTACCTGTGAGTGAGTATTGTTGCTGCTAACGCATCCCGAGAGACTTTTCAATATCATCAAGCGCTGAATGATGCGGTTGATTCTGATCCGGCTGCTTTTGAGGAGCCTGGGTTCCTAGCAGTGAGTCTAAGTCATGGCTAGTGTTAGAGGAAGATCCTTTTGGTGCCCCATGATGCTGCGGTGGACGTTGCTGAACTTTTTGAGTGCCCACTGAACCGGCGCTTCTCTGCTGCATGAGTAGCGATGATTCTGAAATAGGAGTTGGCGAAGATACGGTTCGAGAGGAGAAAGATCCACCAGAGGCTCTCCAGACACCGAAGATAACGGCAATAACAACTATTGTGAAGAGGTGCGTTTTGTTTTGAAAAGGCGCGACCACGTTTCGAATGCTGATGAGTGCCATGTAAACCTTCCTTCTTTGCCCTAAGAGCGACTCAATATCTATTCCACTATGGAGTGTATCCTAGTTATCTCCTGATCGATAGTATTTCCATCGTCCTTGTCTAATTTCAACAACCTCTTGATGTGCCGGACGATAGTATATTCCGTCTGGATCAAGTCCAGGCGGTACTTCAATGACATCAACCATCGGCTCTTCCCAGACATACTCTACGACTCCAGGTGCGGTACGAACAGGTTGCTGTGATAGTTGCGACAGTATTGCTTCGTGAGGGGTTGAGATATGCTGTGCTTTTTTATGTGCACTACATCCACTTGTCCCCAGCGATGCTACCATGACGAATGCTGATAAGAATAAAAATTTTCTCATTTGACTCTTCCTCCTATACCTAAGCTTCACTATTAAAAATATGATCGGTTGCGCTTAACCCAGATTCTTCGGTGTTAATTGCCTCATTGCTCTCTCGCAGCATCTGCTCTTGAAGAGCCTTGGCTCCGTAGGGAGCAATTGCTACAACATGTCTAAGCGCGAGTTCAAAGTCTCCGTTACATTGAGCAAGCACTTCTGCAAATAGCTGATTGTCATCACCGTTGTTGGTGCTCGCCCAGTAAAAAGAGGGTTCGAGCGGTAAGGTAAGAGCCCCCTCACCGATATCAGAGAGCAGAAAGAATTGAGATTCCACACCTTTTATAGTGCGGAGTCGAAGGATCACATTAGACTGTTGTTCACTCAGATTAAATGCTTGCGCGGTATAGTGAAACTTTGCTGGATCCTGCCGCAAGAAAATTTTATGAGCGCTATTCTGAACGATTGCCTGGCCGCCATTGCCGACATAGAAGTCTTCTCCAGATTGGGAAGCTGCTATAACAATACCTTTTCGCTTTCTATACAGACGGAAAGCCGTCTCTATAGTGCTGGCTGATGTCTTCCCAATGAGATCATGTGCTTCATCGAAGACAAGAATCTTTCGTGAATCTAACTCTTTTGGGTCGTTCATCACTTCATCAGCCCACAGCATCGCAATCTTTAAGAAAACCCTTTGCAGGTCTGGATTCCTGCTAAGCGCTTTAAGATCAAAGACGATAAATCTTTCTTCGAGCTCAAGACTGCCAGGCCTATCGAAGAAACGAGCGTATGTTCCATTTCCATAGTAGTCACCCATAAGCACCGCTATGCGTTGGCGTCGTTGGGCAGATTCTTCTGGCTCATTAATTCGCTTTGGAGCCCTCAATACAGAGGCTACATCACTCAACACAAGCTCTCGCTTCATTGGCCCATTTCGATAGAGGCGGTGGGATTCAATGAGAGATTCGGTGACTGCTGCCTTGTCGAGTCTCTCAAGCTGACGAGAGCCTTCTGTCGCCATATCACAGATAATATCGGCCGCCATGTCTATCAAATCTTTGTAATCACCCTTGGTCAGATCTGCTTCAGTCTTTCCGAGGCGGGCAAGAAAGTTCATGGCTGGAGCTTTTGATGGAGTTGCCTCGTATACGCGACCATTGAATAGTTTTGCCAACTTATCGAAACCACAGGGTTGACCTACCATCCCCTTGTCAAAAACGAAGGTAATCGGTTGTCGTTCGACCAGTCGTCCTGAACTAAGTGTGGAGTAGTGCCCTCTGTTCATGGTAATGAGCAGGTAGCACAGGAGATAGCTTTTCCCTGCACCAGATACTCCGGCAATCAGAACGTTCGGAGCAGTCTCGGAATCATACAGATCAAATCCAACGAGTTCGCGGTTCCATAGGCTCGGAAGAACGAACAAGCTTCCCTTGCTTCCTCGCCAATTCCCCCAAAGTGGCAAAAGACGGGAGGCACGAGATGACCGCATCATATTTGTCCATCCAGGGCCATCGGTCGACGGGTCATAGCAGCCCGGAAGTGAGTTAATGATGACACCAAGATCAGAGACCTCATGAGGCATACCACGTGCGCCATTCAACTGAGGAAACGTTGCTACTGCCTCAGCAGAAGCACGCATTACTTCTTCTTTAGTTTGACAGAAGAACGTCTGATGAACACCTACTCTAACCAATTGGCATCTATTTGCATAAAGCTCAGAACGAGCTGCTCTTACTGCGGCAATTTGATGCTGTACCTTCTGATTCGAGCGACCCATTGGGGTTGCCTCTCGAAATCCTAATGAGCTATCAAGACCATCAAGGCGAGCAAGTTGCTTCTCCCGAGGATCTTTTGAATAGGTAATGCTCATAATATTTTCGTATGGAGAGCTTTGTAGTGGTGTAATCATCAATGGCAAGCACTGTTTTGGAGACTTCACTAACGACACGGCTCTGAAGTAGCGACCATCTTTTTTTACAATTCCATCGTGCGGGTGTTCAGCATGGGTCTCTGAAATCTGGTTTGAGAGAAAGTCATGAGGATCGTATTCTGGACGAGGTACAGAAGTATTGCGGCCCCGTCGAAATTTTCCTGACTTTACGCTTCTTCGATTAAGAATCGGATAGAGTAGATCAATTAAGTCCTGTCCATTCACCCCTCTTGGGCGAAATCCAAGATCTACGAGCTTGCTGACAGTTCCGTCAACTAATCCACGAAACTCGCGGGCATAATGCTGATACTCTTTTGTTCGTTCTTCTGCAGATACCCCTACTTTTCCGCTGAACATACTCTTGAAGGCACGTTTAATTTGCTGAATAGGGGTACGAGCTCTCCAAGGAGGATCGTAGCGAAAACTGACCATCAAGCGGAGTTTTCTTGGACGTTGATAGAAGTTGCCATGATTTGCTGAATTTTTCAGCATGTTAGTCCATCGTTTGGCCATCCAACCACTTGTGCCTCCAGATGGATACTCACTTAAGTTCCTTCTCAGAAGATGTTCTACATCGAAAGTAGTGATCCAATTCCATTGAGTACTAATATCCTCAGGAAGAGCGTCCATCATTTCTTGTATTTGACTACAGAGATGAAAGGCATCGGCATCTGATGTGCTTGTCATCCACTTCGGGCTTAACTCCCACATAGACCACAGTGAGGCATCTGAATGAATGAAGAGGCCATATTCTTCTTCGTACTTCACATATGGAAGCAACTCATTAAATGTTCTTTCGTCTTCGTAAAGTCTCTCACGAGTAATTCGATTAATTCCCATTTGTAACCTCTTCTAAAAACCTAACGTTTTGAACCATCGATGGAAAAAATCGTATTTCTCTGTTTTCTCTATCGATGACGATTTTGACGTCGTGATCAGCAGCAATGTTTTCGGCTAGCTCATAGATGTTGCCAAGAGCTTCAAGGGTAATCATTTCCTCACGAAGCTGACTTGAGCAGTAGCTAGAGAAGCGATATAAGCCTGCAAGTATTGTTGCAGCTTCACATAGTGATTTCTCTTTTATTGAAAAATGAACAACTGGCAAGAGTTTTGGCCTGACCTCATCAGAGGCGCGATGAAGACTTCTTGCTGGTTGGCTGGTCGGCAGGTGTACCCACCGGAGCCGATTATAGGTCGGTTCCTGTGGCAACTGTTGCTCAGCAACCTGATAAGCCCGTTTTGCTGGGGATAGCTCTAGAGTTGAAGAGCATCCAGAAAGCATTAAGCAGATGATGGTGAATGATAGAAGAACTCTCACCTTGCACTCCTTGTATAAGGAATACCTGAATCAGATAGGCCACTGCCACCTGAAAGCTTCTGTTTTTCAAAAACATCCGTGACAGCCCATCGGTCTTCTAGAACCTTTAGGTAGTAATAGTGGGCCGGAACCAGGTCTCCACTTCCGTTTAGATGATCTGGTACCCACATAAGTCGAACTACAGCTGGTTGAATTACTGGATTCACTGGCTGTGGTTGATGGGCCTTGGGATAACGACTTACTTCTTCAAGAGAGGCGCGAGCCTTCTCAAGCCTATTTCCTTCTTCCTTCAGTGCATGATCACTAGGTGTCCCCTGGAGGGCTTCATCCTTAATAGGTGCTTGAAAAGGATTCAATGCCCCACTGATTGTTCCACAACCTGTGCACACGAGAGCAGTGATAGCTATGCCGATAATTTTGAGGGTTATTGTATTCCAGTTCATTTCATTTCCTTCAAAAAACCTTTTCATATATGTCCTCTAGTTGATGCCAGAAAAGATATCATCCTCGACCGATATTAAGTCATATAGTCGTGGAATTACCGTTCCCTCGGTAAAGATGGCGGTTGCTTCCCTTCCAGAGTAAACTTGAACTACTGGTATTGCGGCTTGCATTCGTTCTCTAACCATTTGTGACCAGACATTTGCACTTTGTGATGCCCCCTGACCGAGAGCGAATAATGAGGCGTCCCCAGTAATATAGGATTGACCATTGTTGTTTGTTGTAACTTGGGCCTGGCTTGTTGCTTGACCTAAGCCAGCCACAGCTCCGGTAGTTGCTGTCGACGCTAAAACTTTTCCGAGTGGGTCAATCGGGACTCCCGGTAGCCCAAGAATTCCGTCTTCACCAACCATATATCCATCAATAGGAAGGTTTTGCACTTCGCCATCTGGCATTCGTAGTGTTAGAGAAGTGAGTCGAAAGAGGGCGCGAGAATCTATGAGAGAGCCCTGAGCAGCCGCCAGAATACGTGCATTTCCAAGAGGTAGTGATGCTCCATCTGGGCTTTGAACATCTCCGATGAGCTCCATCAGCACCGGATAGGGAGCGCCTGTTGTCGGGGCATTAACTCCAGCCAGAAGCCTAACTCTCACAAAATCAGTGGGAGCAATGTAAGCAGAGCGAGGGTCCAGATCTTCTAAAATTGGTGGAGCAACTACGCCTCCATCTGATACTTCGCCGAAGGTTTCAAGAGAATCCGCAGCAAGAATATCTTCTTCTGGAAAAAGCGGGGTATCGCTAATGGGCTTTCCATCAGTAGCTGATGACTGAGAATATTCGGGTAAAGCCGCTCGTTGTGACTCGACTCGCTTGATAAGGGTCTCAAAG
>Ga0075480_10001038_pt1 | contig 17361 bp, 9 predicted proteins | sample DEB08_DNA_7_FD_81590 | JGI IMG/M metagenome (GOLD analysis project Ga0075480, IMG submission 81590) | Aqueous microbial communities from the Delaware River and Bay under freshwater to marine salinity gradient to study organic matter... | ecosystem: Environmental > Aquatic > Marine > Coastal ... | reverse complement strand
TACTGATAAAACTAGCACGTCGGATACCGTAACATTAACTGTAACCGTAACAGGTCTGGTAAATAATGATTGTGTTTTTGTTCGTTTAAACGAAAATGAAATTACACAACAGTTGGTCGAGGGTGTCGAGGGTAATACGGATCGTACAGTTGTATTTACGATCGGTAAAGATTCGGCTTATAGCATAACCGCATTTATTCCACACGACATTAATGTCGAAATCAACACTACAACTTCTAATGATTTAGTAGGTGAGGCGACCGCTGATAAACCAATAACTCTAGGAATTAAACAAAATTTTGTTTTGACGGTCAATGTAACAGGCGGCGTCGTCGTCAGTGAAGATTTAAAATTAAATTTACTGTTAAACACTTATAATGAAACAATTAGTTATTCGACTTCTACAAGTAAATCATTCCCACAAATTACCACTACTGGTAATTACAAATTAAGTGTATTACCAGATAATACAGGATTTATAAATTATCAGATATCCGAATCTACGGTAGACCCCGAATCATTTCCAATCAATGAAACGTTGACGGTCGATCTAACGGTTATTCGATTATATAAAATATCCGTGACCGTTCCAACTTTGACGAATGGATCATTAAAAGTAAAGTTAGACTATACGGGCGAAGTTTTAACGTTTACTACGGGCGGGACACAATCTTTCCTCGTTGGTGTACCCGACGGGGTTAAAATAAACATCTATTCGTTTGAATCGCCAAATTATCAAGGAATTAAAAATCAGCATACTGTTGCGACGGCAAACTATACCTTAACAGGAATGACATTAACGCCGTTGTATAGTGTTTCTATTGTAGGAACTAATTTGACTAGTAATGAAGTCGCATTAACGCTCAAAACTAATACCGACACAGATATTACGGAAAATTATTATAATGTACTTTGTTCGACGACTTATGCTAATGCGTTCGACCTAACGACTACCGCGGGTGACGGTATAAAATATAATGATGTAAATACTACCATTTCGCTGAATGGAACGCCCACTCTCTTGCCTCTAGAGGGCATATATCAAATAACGGATTTGTCCTTGGTATTCTACTATATCCCGACGGGAGAGGAGGTTTATATTATTTCCGGTACATCAGGAGGAACGTTGACAAATAGTATAAAATCTGCTAGTCGAAATGTAAACTTTGATTTAACATTAATGGGAGAAACTTTGACCGGATCATCTTCAGAAACGCACAACGCAGGTGTTACTTATAGGTATACCGTACAAGAAGGCATACTAAAAACTTCGACTTTTGATTATTTGAACAACGGCATTACAGGTACACCCGACCTAAAAGAAACGTCGTCGAGTATAACTTTAAAATCAACAAATACGAGCGGTATATTTCCATATAGATTAAGTAATAATACTACTGTAAAAGTCACGGATAACCAGATTAACCAAGGTGAATTTTATAAAACATTAAGCAATCAAACGATTACGATTCCAAGTGCCGATGTAGTCGATGCCAATGTAGTCGATACGATAACGTTTATTCCGCTTTCTGAGATAACGGTAAATCTAGTAAATCTAGTACCAGGTAGAGATATTATACTAGCGGTGGTTAATATTAATGGGCAATCCGTAAACCCTGCCACTGATGCAAACACGTTTAATATTCCCACCACGGGTATAGCGACTTTAACATTAACGTATGTTACTGCTGAATATAATTTAGGCACGACACCGACAACGACTACGCCCTCCGGGCTTGATACTATCGCAACATTTGCTATATCGGGTGATACCAGCATAACAATGTTTCCGTTATATAAAGCAATGTTAGATTTATCTTTGATGACCGTTCTGAATAGTAAACTCACATTTTCCTACGATAGTGTATCGTATATTATATATTCAACGGGAACTAATACGTATACAATAAACGGAATTCTATATGAGTATACTCCAAATACTCCAAATTATTATACTTTGTCGGAAAAATTACCATATGATAGCCTTCTACCGGTGGTTTCATTTTTGTATTATCCTAATATACAATTCCCAGACGTAGCCGCACCAGCGGCATTAAATTGGACAAATGATCAGGATAAAATTGTCGATAATAATGAAACGTTGGCTTTTAGTTTAGAATATACAATTACTATTCAAGCATCAACGGTTTCCCTCTACAAAAAAGGAGTTTTTAAAACTATTTTCGATACAATTACAAGTGACGCGGCTAGTGTGCCTATTCTTAATAAAACCTATGCTGGTACGTTAGAACTATTCCCAAAATTTATCAAAGATGATAAATATTATTTAATATCAACTAAAAATATACCAGATTTTTATGGTATTATCAGTAGTGGTTCGAAAACGCTCTTGGAAAGCACAAAATATGCAATAACTACCGTGACAAAAATAGGAACAACGTCTACAACATTAATCGATGTTAATTTTAAATTAGAATCAACCGGGGCGGCGGCTTTGAATCATTTTGATTACTATGAAATAATGAAAGACGTTGGAGAATTCAAGACCCCTTTGTATTCGGGCGACAATTACAGCGTAGGAGCAACATATATTTCGACAGCAGCCACGGTAACTGGAACTGGAACTGGAACTCCAACCGGAAATATTTTTTATAATATCGTGATTACAGGCAATGTTACGGTTACAGTTACTATACCAAATGGGACACAAGATTACACATCTGGTATGTTGGGAACCCCGACCGCCGGAACACTACCCGATGGCACTTATACTATTCCTGGAAATAAACTCGGAGGTCAATATTTAATCAATGATTTAACATTTACATATGATGGTACTACTTATACAAATGTGTCAGGTTCTGCCGTTCGATTATATTCAAATGTCGAGTGTAACGTCAATCTATTCGTTAATGTAGCCACACCCATCGGCGGGACTTACGCGGATAGTAAAACATTTATCACCTATGTTTCTGGGGCTTATACAGGAGGTGCTTTTACGATTGATGGTTCAAAATTAGGGGGCGGTGGTAACCTTACAGGAGCGTCTATCGATGGTACTACTAAGGCGATAAGCGGAACTTTTGCCGGTTATAAACCGCAATATTTCACGAATGTTCCGGCAGATGCGGTCGGAGGAGTTGTGAATACGTTTGATGTTAAATATACTCCTAATGTTATTCCTGCTAATGCTAATATAATAATAACCTTAAACACTAACACGGACACCTTTTCTGGCGGGACAACAGGACGAGCGTATACATTAACAAATTTCGATGGGGTGAATAATTTAGACTTAGACTTTACTTTAAAGGGGATAAGCACTATTCAGACGGGAATTATTTCTTCGGGACAAGAATTGACGTTTACGCCAACCTATAACATTAGCGGGGAGAATGCTTATACCACCGAAGATGCGGAATTATCGGTTTTGAAACCGGGTGATACAAATCCTGAAATTATCAAGACCGTTACTATTGGCAGTTCCTCTTATACCATTAATAGTTTACAACTCCTACAAGATGTTACACGTATTTTAAGTATAAAGAGTCTAAAACATTTATTCAGTGACTTTACATTAAGCCGAACATTTACAAAACCTGCGAGTGATCAAACGTTGGTTAATTTAATAGCTCGTTATGAGACAATAACATTTACGATTAATCCTACCGAAGAAATAACATCGACTACTTTAAAAAGCATTAAACGAACAGGTGCTAATACTCCAACAACTTCATCAATTGACGGAAACGTAAATCAATTTGAATTAGATCTAGAAGGAGCGACGGCGGCTACCTATGAGTATACGGCGACGCTTGGAAATGGCTTGGAGAAAAGCTTAACGAATCAGACGGCATCAGCATCAGAAATAATAACATTAACATTAAGCAAATTAACATTGCCATCAACATCAAGCGCGAATACATTAAATATAACAGGAAGTAACTCTACCTCTAATAATTTCGGTCAAGAAACGTATGTATTCCAAAATACAGATTATACTCTAAAAGGGACTTATACAAATAATGCTATCGCTATGCTCTACGATTATACCACAACAATACAGGTAGGAATCAGCGACATTACTGTAACAAATATTCCTGTTTATACATTCAAGCTGAAATTTGAAGCAAATGCCATCCTACTAGATACTAATATTATATTAACATTAGAAGTATATAATGGAGAAACTGATGGAGTAGCTAATTATAATGTATATGGAACTAAAGTGGTCATTAATTCTCAAACCAGCAGTGAATTTACATTTTCTAATATTCCCGTAGGATGTAAATATAAATTGAAGCGAACCGGTAGCAGCGATAAAACATTAAGTTATATAACAAATAATATCACTTATACCGCCACCGATAATAGCAACTACTTCACGGACGGCAACGTCATAGAATTTATAATGACCGATAATATTGTTGTGGATGTCTCCACCTCCTAAATCCATAAGATAAGAACCACCGGATAGACATTCCAAAAATAGTCTGGTTTGAAATTGACCACCCGATCAAGCAGGATTACCACAAGAAATGCATAAACCTGGTGGTAAACCAAAAATAAATGTGCCGTCGCATATACATATTTCCAAACGCTCCAAACGCTCCAAACGCTCCAAACGCTCCAAACGTGTTTTAATCGGACATCTAATTGAAACGGGACTTGATATTGCCAATTTTCTTCATGAATAAATTTAAGAAAATAACGGATACCAAGACCTATAGTATACAGCACTACGAGTGCCAGTGTAAGCAACATTTAAAGGATGAAAATTAAAAAGTTTAAAGCCTTTTAAGCAATTTTAAGCCTTTCACATCTACAGGACCTAGTTCAACCCCTTCTTGGCCATAACCTGTGGGCGGCCCACGTGTCATTTGGTACATTATAGGACATTTTTTAGTTAAACAGGGCTGATGACCATAGCCCAATACGTGACCAATTTCGTGGAATAAAACATACTGTCGGTAATCTTTCACGGAGAGTCCACTTTCTAAGACGCCATTGCGCCAATTTTCTTCATCAATATATATATGTTGTCCATTAACGGTATACGAAAAATGGATACGTTTCTTGGTATTGGGATAATATTCTACCTTTTCTGGGGTTATTAGCATCGAGTCCATTTGTTTCCGGGGCACGACTTTAATTGTAAAATCTGCATTTTCCGGATTCTTTACAGGCGTAAATACCGTCGGCCAAACACGGCCCTGTCGGATCATGGCCATCATGTCGTCTTTGAATTCCGAGGGGTAAATATAGAACGCTTTATTCCTGGCACCGCCGGTCTGTGGAGTAGAAACGTATAGAATTAAAAAGACCAGTAAAAGATAAATCGGAAAATACATTAAATATAATATATACTTTATATTATATGGCCGAATTGGGTTTTTATGCTTTATCCTCATTATTAGGCGCAGGGTTATTATTTAATCAACGGAAACAAGCCCGCGACTTAATTCCGTCACACATTACGACCACCCCACGCCCAAAAGTCGGCGAAAATCTCTATCATTCCGATGACTTATTACGCGCCCAACAAGAAGAAGCCAAACGCGCAACCATTTTCCACAATGCGTCCCATACACCGAAATCAAATATTATACCTTTGTATTTCAATACCATTCAGCGATCCGACGACAATGAAAAAATACCAAACGCAGGCTATAATCCAGAACTCATTTATAAAGTCTTAAATAATTTAGATGCTCCTGCTTTAGAACAAGTTGAAGCAAAAAGTCGCATGGTCGTTACGAACAACGCAAATAATCACGACCCTGAATGGGGTATTACAATGGATCGCCCTATTCATTCGCGGGCGGTTGGACCACTCGACCAAATTGGGGGGTCTCTGAGTACCAAAGAAGATTTCACACATAATAATATGGTGCCTTTTTTCGGAAAATCCGTGACACAAGACATGCGCGCCGAAAATCGCGCCAAAGACGGAATGTTAGAATTATATACCGGACAATTTAAATTAAATCAACAGCAAAAAACCGAAAAACCAATGCTTTTTAAACCGGTTCGTGATTTGACAAATATTCATGGTTCTATCGAACAACGCGACATGACCCGCTATGTCCCTAGTAATCTCGGCAAGAAAAACAATGAAACATCAAATGGCGCCGAGGATCACGTGCAAGTCGGTCCAGGTTTAAATAAAGGATTTACCAACAAACCTTCCGGAGGCTTTCACAATACATTTCGCATTCTCCCGAAACCCGTAGAACAATTGCGTGTGGATCCCGTGGTAGAAACCGAAGCCAAAACCAATACTGCACGGTCGACCATTGAAAAACGCCCTTTAATTAGTCAGGTTTATAAAAATGCCCCCGATTTACTCGTGGAAAATAAAAATGGCGAACGCAATTTCCGCACAGTGGGGGCTGTCACGGCACGCAAATTACGCCCCGCCTTGGTCGTACGCGAGACGGCACGTATGAAATCCCAATCCTATTTTGCGCCAGCAAAAGCGACTACCGATAAACAACGCGTAATCGCCAAAACCCAAAAGACGAAACGCACCCAACATCGTGTCGGTAATGCCGCTTATCGAAATGTAAATACGACCGTTAAAGGCGTTAACGATTATGGAAAGAAAAGTGTGCGAAATGTACCTACCAATCGTGCCACAAGTGGTCAAGTGATTGGTCACGTAAAAGGTCCAAAAGGAAATAAAAATTCCACGACCGATAAGGCGCGGAAAACACGGAAACAGTTCTATTCGGAAAATGCGAAACTCTATGGCAATACAAAAGTTCAACAACCAAGTGCTCTCCCCATAAATTATGCGCCCGCACGTGTAACCGTCAATGAAACAACCCTCGGTCAACAACCGGTGAGCAATGCCACGCCTCTGGTCAAACGGCTGACCGCTTATGACCCGAATGATAAAGCGCGGATTACAATTAATGAAACAACCCTCGGTCAACAACCCGTGAGCAATGCCACACCTCTGGTCAAAAAGAACATTGCTTATGACCCCAATGATAAAGCGCGTGTAACGGTCAATGAAACAACACTCGGACAACAACCCGTGAGCAATGCCACCCCACTAGTCAAAAAGAACATTGCTTATGACCCCAATGATAAAGCGCGTGTAACGATTAATGAAACAACACTCGGACAACAACCGGTCAGCAATGCCACGCCACTAGTCAAAAAGAACATTGCTTATGACCCGAATGATGCTCCCGATATGACAATGAAAGATTTTAGCGTTGTTAAAGATTATTTAGGTGCACCATTGGCTTCAACTCATAAACAAAATAAAAATCGTAAAAATGTTGAAAATGCCCGCATGAATACAATTAAAGCCGATATCGCAAAGGGGCGAGCGAATTTAACCGGCGGTCCTAATTTAGGGCGTAGCAATACTTCAACCGCAATGCTTCAGTCACGAAAAATAGATGATGATCGGCGTAATATGCGTGGCAATATAAAAACCTCAAATGATTTAAGTATTTATAATCCAACCAAAGACTGCCGCCAGACATCAGGTAAAAACTTACTCTTACCACAAGAAGATACACGTTTAGATACGCGCATTTTAGACGCATTTAAACAAAATCCATTGACTCAAAGTTTAACCTCGGCGCCTTAGATTTTATATTTTGTTCTCCTAAATAATTCTATTGTTTCATCATCTTGATTATCAATAATTTGACTTCGTACCAAGTAAATGAAATCTATCGCAGGACCATCATAGATGCGTTTACCAAGGTGACGACCGACGATTTTCGCATAGGCTAAACTTCCGACCTTTAAATCGGGGGAGAGGTCTCCTTCTTTTATGGAATTATCGGCAATACTAGATAAATATCTTAATTCGGAGCCTTTACCCGCCCAACTATCCAATTTATTGAGTGGAATTGGCATGCCACTTTCGGGCGAACCCCAAATGTATGTATCATTGATACAGGCGGTGGCCACCCGATAAAATTCGGTTGTTTCAAGAATTTCACGCGGACAATGTTCGAGGATTTGAAAAACTGAAAAACAGAGTGCCCAACGCCGATCAATAATACTGCGTTTTTGGGTAAAACCAAAATCAAAAACAATAGGTCGATCATCAATAAATCCTAAATTATCAATATGATTGTCCATATGAATATAGCCATTATCAATCATTGTCTCAAGAACAGCAATAAACCCTAATTGATGGTCTCTTGATAAATTGTTTAAATTGTCAATGTAAAAATTTACATTATTTTCATCATCCATTATTTTATAACGAACCGCCGATCGGTCGGTTACAACCTCCGGACTTTGTTCTAAAATTTTTCTACCCATTCCGGCTAAAGTTCCATAATCAATGTGATCATAACCGATTATTTTTTGACTTTTGATGGTTGATAAACGATCCATTACAATAAACCCATTTTCGCCGCATACGAAATAACGATGTATTCTGGGCGCGATTCCTAATTCACCTAATTCTTGTCCCTTACAAGCTTCATCAAACCATACTGCTTCATCATTTTTATTATCTACTCGACTGACTTTGATGACCAAATTATCAAAAACATATGCTGCCCCCTGTTCGCCTTTTCCTAAAAATTTACCTTTATTTTTTTTTGTAACCGTCAAAATACAGTTATCAATCTCTGTATCAGATGGTGTAAATCTTTGTAATGAACATACACTCTGCAGTTGTTGAACGTTACGCTGTTGTTGTTGAACGTTCGGTTGTTGATCTTTATGGATATAACAGTAATCACCACGGTTTGGTACTTGCTTACTACAAGGTTTTCCACTTTTTGTAAACCCTCGACATGTTTCTTTTTTCGGCATTATATATATTATTTTATTATTTATTATTTTACAAAAATATGACAATGCCAAACATTTGGAATCGACCTTAATTGTGGTGGATTAATAAACCAGAGAATGCGCTCTTTAGGTTTTTTTAAATACACTGATAGGAAAGTATGAATATCACCTCGCGGAATAACAATAGAAAACATAACATAGTGTGTAATGCCTTTCCTTAATTCATAAGGAAAAGCGTTTGGCAAAATAGCAAACGTTTTATTTTTAAGAAAAGTTTTTATTATATATAAATTAAGATCACCCTTTTCGGTTTTAAATCGATTATAACGTTCTTCGTTCTTTAATGAACGCGTCATTCCAACAATAGGATTATGTGTAGAATTTATATTTTCTTTTAAATGCTTCCAAGAAACACGCATTTACCCTATACTATAGTATATAATTAAAGTTAAATGTCGTTTCATCGATTTGTGTATGTTCACGACCACATCCTTGAAGAATTCCTATATCGGGTTTTGAAACAACTGGATCCGTAGCATAAGAAACAATCGTCGATGTATTTAAAATAACATCAAATAAACCGGTTCCAACTTTGACATTTTGTCCGTGCATCACATTCGCACTCACACCCGTCATATTATCGACTTGACTAAAGGCTGCCGCATTACATAAATTCGTCGTTGTTTCTTCAAAACTCGCTAAATGAAGAGGACCTGATTCTGTCGTTTTAGCACCCGAACGATCGATTTTTTGTAATAAACCATAACAAGTCATTGTATCGGCTAAAAGATCGACATGACGTACATCTACCGTCGCAGCGGTTTTTAAAACTTCCATCGTTTCATAACTAATGGCTTTGCGTGCTACTTCAATGCCGTAGATTTCATTCATTTCGTGAATGTCGTTTGTAAAAGTATGAATTGGATCGACGAATTTCATTGATAGAATATCCAGTAAATTCGATCCTATGGTATCAATGACATAATCGTCCGCATCCAAGGTTCGAAACGACCACTCTTCATAATCCGGATGGTCTCGGCGAATGATTCTACCATCGGGTGTGCGGATATCCCGTTTAATTAAGCGGATTTCGGCTTTTTCAATATCAGTAATGCCTTCGATATGTGTCTGTAATATTTCCGCATCAATCATAGGCAGATACTCCATTGGTGGTTTTTGGGAAGCCATATAAAAATCCGTAAATTCGATATAGATTAAATCATCTACCGCATATGTCGGCAAGTGGAGACTTTCGCCAATTTTGTCACACGCCAGTGGAATTTTACCAGAATAAAAAGGGTCAATTTTATAGCGAATATTCCAACAACCCTCTTTACTCACGGTTTTCTTTCGATAGACAATTTCAGAATATAAAACCATCGTTTCAAACATTAAATACGCAAACGTATTTTTAATCGGTTCAATTGCGTGCTTAAGAAACAGGGACAATATACGCGCCTTTTCCTCTTTAGAGTTACAAGTATAAAGATGGCGATTAACGATATCCATACGCTCACAAGGCTTCGTCTCCGCCGCATTAATTGATTTCATTAAAACATCCGGTAGTAATACATAGTCCATAACACGCGGGTCATCCGGATAAATTTTTAAATAAATCGTTACCGACGGACGCTTTAATTTGGTTAAACTTAAAATTTCTTTAAAGCGCGGCACACCACCAGAAACCGTTGCTTTCGCTCCTGTGCTGTGAAACGCATCCAAGGTCATTTGTGTACTTGGTTCACCAATTGATTGCGCCGCAATAATCCCAACAGACTCCCCAGGCTGTACAATACCTAAATAGAAAATGCGTGTAATCTCTTTTAAGAGCTCTTCAAATGCGAGGCGGCTGTAACTTTGTTCAAAAAGTAGCACTTTCGACGCTAATTTTGAACGTAACAAAATATAAAAATTACGCATTGTATACTGATTGACATACTTCGAAGTCGGTAAAACCAAATCGGCAATAAGTTGATTGACGCCTTGTGTAATAATTAGTGGCGTCAACACTTCGGTGGGCTGCGTAAACCGTTTTAAGAGACCTGCCGATCCAAAACGTAACTGAATACTTTTAATTAATCGGTCAATATTTACCACCGACGGCAACGTTTCGGGTAAATTCATATACCGGTATTTCTCTTTAAGAAACGTCCAATCATAAGTTAAATTCGCAAATTCGGTTTGGACGGCTTGACGATTTGCCAAATTATCTATCGTTGAATCTAAAAGTTTCAAATCAGCCCAATTTTCTTCCGTAAAAGCATAACGAGCGGTTAAATCCGATAAACTATAAACCAAATGGTCAATTTGGAGTTGTTCCACTTTGCTACCATCGTAAGAATCGCCACCGTAGGCATATTGTAAAATAAAATTATTGCTTGTGCGTATTGTACAATCATAACCCGTGCTGACATCTTCCAAACGTTTAATAAGTTTACGTTCTAGGTAGCCCGTTTCTGCCGTTTTAATCGACGTGGAAATAATACCTAATCGACCAGCCGCCGCATGATAAATATACTCTAAAAACGACAATCCCGATAGAAAACTATTTGAAATAAAACCTCGTGATTCCATCGACAAATCATCTTTCGGCACAAACTGTAATGGACGTCGGCGATAATAATCAGGGAATCGCCCACCGTCAATATCTTGCTGAGCCAATAGGCTAATAATTTGATTGACATTTGTATCTTTGCCTTTGGATCCCGAGTTAACCATTGACATCAAACGATTATCGTATACTCGACCATTTTTATCGGTTTTAATCGCCGCGACGGTCAGTTTTTCTACGTTTTTCTTACATTGCGCAAGTTCATTGTAGACATCCATTTCAAATTGCCGGTATTCATTATCCACCAAGGCTCGATTATGAAACGCTTTATCTAAAATCGATAACCGATCAACCGAATAGGTACCCTTATGTAAAGCATCAATTAATCGGTCGATTTTTTTCTTATAGTCTTGAACATGGGCGTTAATGTTGTCCGTATTTTCAACCGAAATGTTTTGAAAATCATAAAGTCCAACACTAAAACCATTAAGGATCATCCATTGGGACATAATCCGTGAAAAATTATCAATGATATCCTTTGACGCATCGGGCCCTAAATCGTTAAAGGCTACATGTAAAAGACTACCGGCCGATTCGCTCAAAAGTCCATTCTTTTTGCTAATGGGGACAATTTTGCCTTCGTCGAGGGTTTTTTCTTTTAAATCAAAATGACCATTTTTTACCGGACAATCGCCACTAATCGTCACGGGCGGCAAAAACATATTGAAAATGTGTCGCATCACCCATCCCGCTTTACCTGGTTCAGTCGTTGATAACTTGGGCAAGGCGCCTTTATAGACGGTCATCCAATTCACCAGATGCATAAAATCCTTTGGATTTATATAATCGCGCTCGGTTGTCCCAAAACCCCGGACATGTTCGCTGGAACTGCGATAGGCCGCAAGCAATGTGTCTTGTACAGCGCTAATGATTGGCTTATTGGCTTGTGGGCTACAAATTTGTGTCGGAGTCAAGGCCAAGGCCTCTAATTCACGCCTAGCCAGTTCCGATTGCGGCAAATGAAGATTCATTTCATCACCATCAAAATCAGCATTGTATGGCGTCGTTACATTGACTTGGATACGGTAAGAACGACCTGGTAATATAACGGCATAGTGACCCATCATACTCATTTTATGAAGTGACGGTTGCCGATTAAACAAGCATACATCATTATCCAACATATGACGATAGACCGTCATACCAGGTTCTAATGTAATCCGTTTTAATTCTTCGGCGGTCTGTATGCCTAAATCCATCGGGTATTCACTACCAAGTTTTTTAATGCTATTGGCGCCTGGATATTTGTGCGCACCACGATGAACAAGGGTCGTTAATCGGTCAATGTTCCGTTCCGTTACAATTTCCGGATATGTTAAAACACGTGCGATTTCTTCCGGTACGCCTACTTGATTAATACTCAAATTCGGATCCGCGGTAATAACGGAACGGCTCGAATTATTAACGCGTTTACCCATTAAATTATTACGCACACGACCAGGTTTTCCTTTGTGTCGACTTTTAATGGTTTTCAAGGGGCGATGCGCTCGATTACATTGAGCCGTATAGGCACTTGTTTCGTTATCAATCAAGGTCGCAACAAACCACTGTAACTGTGGCCAGAGCTTAACGCGATCCGCCTCATTTTTTGCGTCCGCAATCGCTTTATTGTGCTTGAGAATATTATGAAGAGCCATTGTAATATCGTCTTCAGATATTTTATCATCTTCGGAAATAACCGACGGTCGCATGTTCAGCGGCGAAATGGGTAAAATCGTGATAATCATCCATTCGGGTCGAGCATATTTCGGGTGAAAACCTAATAATTCGCTGTCTTCATCTGTAATCTTCTTAAAAATATCATGGACTTGTTGAGCATTAATATTCAAAATTTCCGTATTTTTGCTAGTGCGCGCAATTAAAACGATATTCGGAAAAATGCCTTCGCGTTTCTTTTGAACATCATAGAAAAAACAGTTACAGATTTCACAAGCATTGGTTCGTTTTTTTCCTAGCGGATCTTTGTAATCTTGGAAAAAATTCATCCGGTGTTGCATCGGTAATTTTTTGATAAAACTTATCAAATTCGGTGATTTGTTACGCAAGGTCGAACAGTTGTAACAAATCAATTTTAATATCTTGATACATTTGTCAAAAAAAACAGGATGATAGACCGGTAGATTCAAGACACAATGCCCAAAATTACCCGGGTCGACCTTGCTCTGTAAGCCCGTTACCGCATTTTTCGAGGTGCGAGTACTACCCAAACGGGAGTCCGATAAAGTGCCATGCGGTTCATTACTCTTAGTAATGTGTTTGTAAATGTGGCCTACGGATTCATCCAATATTTTTTGTGGTGACAGTATACCAAACTGGACTTTCGATATTTCTTCAATGTCCGCCGCTCCTTTTTGTAACTGATCGTTCAGCGACATTTTATTTCAAAAAGAGCGTTTATCAATTTAATATCTTTCAATGTATTATATGTATGACGTGTTTCTGGGATGGAATTTTAAGTTCATTAGATGAAAACGATTTTCAAATAGTCAACGAAAAAAAATATGATAATGTTAAACACTTTATCGACTTGATGAAAAGGTTAAACAGGAAAACGGATAATGTCCGTTGGAATAATGAACTTTTAACCGTAAAGCAATTAGATGAAAACTATATTGCAATTGAAGCCTATGACAAAAATACGGCATCAACCGGCTATTTATGTTCAATCTGTGACCCATTTCTCCTGCTCATTGCCGAATTATTCAAAATTAATATCCACCATAAATACCTCGGCACAGTAATGATGTATACTGTACCAAATCACCGTAAAACAGTATACTACAAATCTGACAACAGTCATTTCACAAATACTCAAGCAAGTATCATTTCAACCATTCTCCCACAAAAGATTTATAATAAACTACCAAAATCATCAAAAACTATGAAATATTCCGCATATGTTTCTATTGGAGTATTGGCGCTAAAATTAATTCGGAAAAAAGAAAATACATCAAGACATCAAGTATAATATAATTTATTTTGATTTACATTTAAATTTAAATGTCGATGCTTTCGGTGCTTTCGATACTTTCAACGCTTTCGATCGTTTTAAGCGTGTTTTTTGGCCCTGCTTTTCAGGAAGGACAAAATCAGCAATAAGTGCTTTTTTTACTTGTTCGGCATCATTATCTACACCACGAACATCAAAACCATATTTGTTTGCTACAACCGCGACCGTACCTCGACCTATAAAAGGGTCTACTATTTCACGTTGTTTTTTACTATATTTTTTTATAAAATCGACTGCGTGAATAACCGCATCAATTGGTGTACCGTTAGCGTAGATTCGCGTTGAAACGGGCAAGACATCGGGTGTTGTCGCACCCGAGGTGCCCGTTTTCGTAAAACAGAGCATATGAGCATAGGTCGGACGAAATAAATCTGTGGCACCGAGATCACGATTTAAAATAATTTTGTGCCAAACAAGTTTAAAACCGAGTGCGTTTGCGGTCGTAATTAAAATTGTGCTTTTAGAAATCCATGTTTTGTTTTTTTTGCGATCCGTTTGAATAAATATGGCATAACCGTCTTCCGCTACCCGCGTAAAGATCAATCCCGCCGCTGTCTGAAAAAAATCGGTATAATTGTCCGTTTCCGTTTCTTTTATTTCGTAGGCATCGGGGATACCTGTGATAATATTTTCGATTCCACTCGGACTTTGCTGGTTTAACCATTCTAATGCATCACAACAAAGAATCGTCCTTTTCAACCCGGTTGAAAAGGATGAAAAGTCCATTTATAAATGCTCCTATGTTAAAATATGTTCGCCTAATTCTCTCCGTATTTATCAAGACCCGCATTCATTTGGAAATGCTTTTACAACCCTATCGTATCTAGGCATAATTCTGGTGCGGCATCAAATAGAGCAAACCTAGACGCATAGATAGGGAAATCGGGTGCGGTGATCTTATTATTCCATTCATTGAATTTTTCATAGTGTTCGGGTTGCAGAAGTACTTTATGGTAACACGATTTAACTAATTCACGAATGCGTTTATTCCATTTCGCCGGACTTTCATCGGGATGAAATTTTTTATCGTTGTTTGCCATCACTTGCGTATAACTATCACGTAAGTCTTGTTTATAGCTTTCTTCGGTAGGTTGTTCATACGTTGGTAAAGTATCCGCGGTTATTTTATCACTATTAATGGTTGCACAACCAATACAGTTATAACAAAACCAATAGGGTTTATCGTAATAAAGATGTTCTTTTTGTTCAGGACTACCCAACAAACAGTTATATTTTTTACAACCCTTACATTCGATACAGTTCATCATTTTTTTCTTTTAGAATAAATATTCAGTTTAAAATTGAAATTTAATATTTATTTTAAGAAGAAAAAAAAATGGCGGATTTAAATCAAAATCCACGTCTCATTGACACCATGTCACAAGAGGCGCTAAAAAAAATCATCGAAGAAAGCGATATTAAATACGATCAAGGTCAGTCGTTTCTTTTAGACGACGTTTATGACTACGCTAAACGCATCTATAATCAACGTAAGTTACAAACAACCGATAAGACACAAATTTTAAAATCGCTAAGCAGTCCTTCGGGTGTAGGTATTGTTCGCCAACGCGACAGTAAACTCCCCGTTGCTCTTCGTTCCTTAGATAATATGTTCTATGGTGAAGGTGACGTAGAAAAATGGAAAATCGAGCGGTGTGACCATTACGTTTCGGCCAAAATGGACGGCATATCTGGTCTCTATTATAAAGGCGAACTCTTTACACGTGGTGATGCTTTAAAGGGTCGAAACATCAGCCATATTCTACCGTATTTAAAAACAAAATTACCAGATGTTCCTTTTTATGTACGTGGCGAATTAATTATGAATCGACACGTCTTCCAAGCGAAATTTCAAGGCCATAAAGGACGTGGAAACGCAAGAAATTCTGTTTCGGGTGCCGTTGGTGCCATCCATAAGATTGATACAGATTTTTTATCGGAATTAGAATTTATTGCCTATGAAATTATTCCTTTAAATGAAATTATGCCTTTAAATTTAAGTCCCGGGAAGCAGTTTGCCAACTTAGAACAAGCGGGATTCAAAACCGCGATTGGAAAGAATTTCACCGAAATTAATGATAATTTGTTATCCGATTACTATACTGAATTACTATCCACATACGAGTATGAGATTGACGGCCTCGTTGTAGCACGAGATGAAACATATGAACGTGAAAGCACCAAAAATCCGGTCTACGCACGGGCTTTTAAAAAAGCTCTAGAGTGTTTACTCGCGCCGTCCGAAGTTACGAGTATAGAATGGAATGTGAGTTCTTACGGATATTTAATTCCAACCGTGCTTTATAAACCTGTTCAAATATGTGGTGTAACGCTTGCTCGCGCCACGGGTGAAAGCGCACGATATATTATTGAAAATGGGCTCGGTCCGGGTGCCAAAGTCGAGATTATTTATCATGGAAAAGTCAATCCACGCATCCATCAAGTATTTCAAAAAGTTGAACCTGCCTTACCACCCGAAGAGGAATGGACATGGATTCCGCGCGAGACAGGAGACCCAATTCATATTAAAGCCTGTAGCGAAAAAAATGTCGATGAAATCCAAATTCAAGGATTAATTCGTTTTATAAACGATTTAAAGGTAAAAAATGTCGGGCCCGGTCTAGTCACCCAATTATATAAAGCCGGCTTTAATACAATGGAAAAAATATTAAAAATGCGCCCCGAGGACATCCGTTTTTTAGGACCTAAAACATCGGAAAGTATTCCTGAAGGAATAAGGATAGCGTTAGCGACGGCAAAACCTGAAATGCTAATGGTATGTAGCGGGGCTTTCGGCCGTGGCATCGGTGAAAAAAAAATATCTCGATTATTAAAGCATTATCCCGATTTTCTATCAAAGGATTATACACAAGAGGAAATTCAAGCCGTCGAGGGTTTTGCGGGTAAAACAGCAAACCTTATTGTACAAGGCTTACCCCAATTTCAGAAATTTGTACGCCAGAATTCAGTTAAAATTAAAGAAACCGCCAATTCTAATTCC
>Ga0075480_10001036_pt1 | contig 17365 bp, 10 predicted proteins | sample DEB08_DNA_7_FD_81590 | JGI IMG/M metagenome (GOLD analysis project Ga0075480, IMG submission 81590) | Aqueous microbial communities from the Delaware River and Bay under freshwater to marine salinity gradient to study organic matter... | ecosystem: Environmental > Aquatic > Marine > Coastal ... | reverse complement strand
TCGGTCTGGCAAAAAGATATATTCGGAAAATGCCTCAGCAAAATCCTCCCAAGGGCTCATCTTTGCATACCAGCGATTACTGAATTCGCTATCTGCTCTATACGATTGCAGAATATTGCGCCACCGATCATAAGAAAGAATGATGGTTTCTCCATTATATTCAACAGGCTTATTGAGAGAGAGTTCCTCGCCATCGAGTATGATCGTGTTTCCGTTTTGGCCAGGTTTATATTGTTCGCGTCGATATACCCTCCATCCAGAGAGATTCAGCCACTCATCAAAGTCATATACGCTCTCACCTTGACCAAATGTTGGATCATGATCATTACCTGGAAAGTGAATCTGAGATCCTCCTTCTCCGATTTGCAAGCCATGTCCAAGCTCATGGGCAAGGACTATCAGGAGAGATTCTATGTTTTCGTATGCTTCAGCAATGCCCTTATGATTTAGTGCAAGGTCTGCAATCTGAATTACCCCGTCTGGATATCGTGCTCCCAAAACCCCAGGACCTAAAGAAGCCACAAGCTCAATTCTACTCAGTAAGGGGCTGAAGAGAATATCGCCCTCTGGAATTGATTGCAGGACTCTTTCGACTTGTTCGATATGTGTGATTTGCCAGTAGTCCGTCCGTTCACTTATTAGTTCAGGCGTTGAGCCGTCTTTCTCTGAGGGTGGGATAACTCCGAAGTCTTGTAGTGTGCAAACATCGTCATGGAGGTCTCGGTTTAGGTTCAAAATAGAGTTACGAGTTGAGAGGTCGACACCGTAGTAAAATTCAATCTGTGCCATTCGAGAATGTCTTTCTAATACTTCTAACATACGGTCTCTGTCTTTTTGGGTACTGCTGATGGCCTCATCCAGTTCAATGAGTCCGTCTACCGCGGCTATTTGCAGCTGACGGGCCACGTTGCTATTTTTAAAGGCTGGATAATTCGAGACCAGTTTGGGCACCTCTAGAAATTTATCTCTCAGTTCCTTATGAGCAAGAGATAATGATTGTTCAGTGAAATCTTTGACTGTAATCTGAAAGTCAATTGCCCGAACTTCTCCGAGAAATATTGAGGTAGCGAGGAGTTCATTTACCGATGAACTTTCCAGAGCAGTAAGTCGCTCAATACCTGCCTCTGAGATCAGGATACGAATCTCGTCAAGAGAAGTTGCAGAACGAAGAATTTCAAATACGCCTATCCGAGTATCGGACATGAGTTGTTCCGACAAGATGGCGCTTCGTTCGGTGATATTGAGCTTGTGAAAAATATTATCAAGTTTATCCGTAATAAATGACTGATATATATCTGTTGATATATCGAGTGAAAGAATCTCACGAATGAAGTCCATCCGTTGTTCGGGCGTAACATAACTCACAGTTTCAAGCTTCTCTCGAAGAGAAGATTCTTGTCTCAACTGAATGAGACCCTGTTTTTCGTGTGAGAGAGTCTCAAAAAGATCGGAGAGTCGTTTATGTAACCAAGCCTCAAATAGGAGTTCTCTACATTCAGGTACTGGTGCGAGAGAAATGAGCCCACTGAGAGTCTCTATTCCATGCTCACATAAGGTTGAAAAAAAGAGCTTCCCCTCTGCTGGAGAGAATCGAGTAGTAAAGCCATCATGAGCAAGAAGGTAAGTTATTGACTCAATATGTGCGGGAGATGCCTCTCCCTGTATGAGTCCATGAAGGAGAGTCGCTCGCTCTTTGGTGCTCGTGTGTTGAAGCGGTATCTCGGTGATTCCTCTTGCTTCAGATATCGTTAATGCATCTTGTGCTTTTACCTTTTTAAGAAGCGGAATAATTTGTTTTCTATAACGATCGCGGTCAATCGCGGTCTGAATATTCTTCAGTACATTATCTGGACAGAAGTGTTGCGCACGCAAAGTGGAGCTCTCGGGATCAAACGGAGCTGAAACTGGAGTTTGGGGAGCCTTCCAGGCTTTTAATGTCTCGTTGGTGAGATCAAATGCGGCATCGTTATCTAGGGAAGCCATAATATTCTCCTCTTGAAAAAACATGATGAAGACGTCAGCACTGTTGTCGGACGAATCTCATCGTTTGCATGAAGCCAAGAAGCTTCAGCAAATGCAGAAAACAGCTAAAACAACGAAGAACAAACAAGAGAAAAAAGAGAATGTGGCACCATTCCAAGGGAATGATGCCAGCTAAAACCTGAATCATTTCGACTTATAGACGAAATGATAAACCAGACCTAATGGCTGTTTCTTTCGATGAAGGAATAAGCAAAAGAATGTCTCAGTTTTGTAAACATGCATTTTCTTCTGTGATTCTTGGAAATTAGCGAGCAAGTTTTAGTAGATTTTATCCACGAAATTGTGGTCGGTGCGTTGACAGTGTTGCATGGTGCATTAACAGCACAGACAGTGATGCTACGGCTTTAAATATACAATCAGCGAGTGAATGGTATCTCCCTTGCCCAAGGAATCGGCAATATCAAGACCCTCAATAATTTGCCCAAAGACGGTAAATGAACCGTTCATTTTACTGGCATCTGTTAGGAGAATGTGAAACTGACTACCGTGTGAGCTGCGGTATGGATTTAAGAGATCAGGTTTGCGCGCCATGCCAAGGGTGCCACGCTTATGGGGAAGACCATTGAATTCAGGAGGAAGGCTATAACCAGGGCCAGCATCAGGATCTTTCGGATCTGGGGTGCCTCCTTGTATTATCTTGCCATCCTGATGGATGTGAAATTGAATTCCGTCGTAGAAATTTTTATCTGCAAGATATTTGAAGTTTGCAACATGCCAGGGGGCTTTTTCCGGATACAGCTCAAATACGATTCTACCCCGTGATGTATCGAGTACAGCAGTCTTTAGCCGTTGTAACTGACTTGGAGACGGTAATTGGAAAGGCACTTGCTCCTCTGATAAGACGGTGTGTGGTCCTAAGAGAGCTAGAAATGCGGGAAGGAGAAGGAAAATAGAGAGGATATTTGAGAAAAACCGCATGGTTAGGCTCTGAAATCTTGTATACAGTATTAGAGGCTAGGGCTTTGAGGTCCTAGTCAAAGGAGTTTTATCATTATAAGGATACACGTTCTGGTCGATAGGAGTAGAGAAAGGAGAATTTTTCTCATTTTACCGATCTCGTCGTGAGGGAGCGCCGCTTCGGGAGTCTCTATTCGAAAGGAGTAGCGTAAGAAAGCGAATATACAATTATGGCGTATTTATCTTTCGGAGAAATATTTGAGACACATAACTGCTTGAGACAAGCTCATGCACGGCTTGTTGCGATTTGTAGTGGTACAACGCGGTGCCGTTTATCAAGATTTTTTTATTACCCCCTCATAGTGCTTCTGTGTGCGTATTTCTTGGCGCTCTCTGCGCATGCGGAAGATGCAGAAAAGCAGGAGTCTTCGCGAGAGACCCTTGACGCGATATTAGTGCTTGATGCTTCTGCAAGTATGCGGATTACTGACCCAGATCGACTGCGAGACGAAGGAGCAAAACTTTTTTCGCAATTTTTGAAGGAGGGTGATCGGCTTGCGATTATTGAATTCGATGCTCGGGCACGAGTCTTGCGCTCCCTTGACGACTACCATCCTATTCAGATTCCAGAAATTGAGAAGGTAGTAGAGAAAGTAAGTGATGTAGGTGTGTACACCGATCCCGTATCTGGAATTGTAGAAGCAAAAAAGTTACTCGATGAAAACCCACGTTCTGGGGCAAAGAAAGCGATTATTTTGCTTTCTGATGGAAAGCTTGATCCTGATCCACAATGGGCAACGCCAGAAGGGTTGCGAGATGGGCTTATGTATAAGCTTCTGCCTGAGTTAAAGCGACAAAATATCACGCTTCATACCCTGGCTCTCTCCCCAGAAGCGGATAAAGATTTGCTTGCTGAAATGGCTCAAGCAACGGGTGGATATAGTTGGTACTCCGAGTCTCCCGAGGGTGTTCACGAGGCATTTACCGAGCTTTTTCTCGTTGTCAAAAAGCCGCAGATTGTTCCCATGACGACAAAGGGTTTTGCGATTGATGCTGATGTTCAGCAAGCAACCTTTTATGTCAATTTAGAGCAGGGACACAATCCAGCAGAGGCACTCTCAGTTCGTACTCCATCGGGCTATGTCTATTCAGCAGAAAACCTGGGCTCTGGGATGAAGTGGTTTGCTACCAAGCAGTTTGAGGTGATTACGGTAGACAAGCCAGAGGTTGGAAAATGGCAGATTATCGGTCTTGAGGAAGATGAGGGATTTGCAACGGTATTAACAGACTTGAAGTTGATTACCGATTGGCCTTCTAGTCTCCTAGCTGGAACCAAGAGAGTGCTAAAAGCGCGCCTCTATGATCGTGATAAGCCTGTGGTACTGCCAGAGATGACCAGTGTCACTACATACGCTTTTCAGATTACTCCAACTGATAGAGTCTCCCAGCCAATTATTAGCGAACTTCTTAAGGATGATGGAGAGGGTGAAGATGAGCGGCCTGATGATGGTGTTTTTTCAGCACTTGTTGAGCTTGATACCCCTGGTGATTATCAACTGAAGCTTTTGGCAAAAAGTCCAACTTTTGAAAGGCAGCAAACCATACCGTTTCGTTTGAAGCCAAGGCTTATTAACCTCTCGGTAGTTCCGATTGAGCAAGTTGCTGACGTGTCAGTGGGAAGAGTTGGTGGGCTCATGATTGATCACTTCAGAGTCACCTTAAATCCTGAGGTTTCAGCTCTTAGTAATATAACCATTCGTTTAATAGCCGTTGATGAGCAACAAGAGCTTATTGAACTCCCCATTCAACGGCATCCAGATGGTGGATTGCGATATGAGGTATCTTCATCCGAGTTGCTTGTCCCAGGCACGTATCAGATCCAAGCAAGTATCACGGGAGAGACCCGTAAGGGCATAGTAAGAGGGACAAGCCAAGTTGTTCGGTATGAGCGAACACGCATCGATGTTGAGCGAGATAAACCACCTTTAGCAGAGTCAAAGGAAGATGCGGTTGAAGAATCGAGTGCTCCTTCGCTCTTACTCTCGCTCCTTGTTGGGCTTGTCTGCCTCGGAACTGCGGGAGGATGCTATTTCGTCTTAAAGAACAAAAAACAGCCAGAAGAAGATGATGTGCCGTCTTTTGAGGTTGACTCGGAGATCACGAAGGCCATGTTAGAGCTGCAAGCAGCAGCCGAGGTAAGCGAGCTGGATGCAAATGACCCTGCTCTCGAGGGAATGGAAAGCGAGCCAATAGAGGCAGAGACTTCCGTAAAAGAGGTAGCCGAAGAAGCTTCAGGAGAAGTAAGTCAAGAAACCTCTACTGAAGAGGAGGGAGAATCTTCAGAAGCGGTTGAGGAGTCTTCAGCAGAAGAAGCTGAGAGCGAGGAAGAAACATCGGAGCAGGATATACCAGAGACCGCTCAGGATGAGCCAACTCAAGGGAGTGAGGAGAGTGATGGCGTGCAGTCTGATCAGTCTCCTGAATCATCGGAAGAGGATGATGTATCCCAAGAGGAAGAGATTGAAGAGGTTGCTGATAACCCGGAAGAAGAGAGCAAAGAAACCCCGTAATGGACTATGTAGTCGTCATTGTAGTTGGCATTATCTCGAGTGTCGTGGGCTCATTGTTTGTGTACCGCTTGAAAACTGGAGCATCCGGTAGTTCAGAGAATAAGTGGGAACGCCTTACCTCCCATATAGAGGTGCAAAAGCAGTTAATAGAAAAAATTGATGCCATGTATTCTACAATGGTTTCGATAGATGACCTGAGAAACAACGTACAAGAGTGGAAAAGGCTTCGAGAAGAGCTGCGGATGCTTCAGAGTAGACGGGCGGTATCGGATGCGGAATTAGAAACCGTAGAAGCGAGACTGCGAGAGCTTGAGGAGATAGAACGCGAATTAGAAGCAAGTAGTATAGAGACAAAAGAAGAGCTGCGGGTTCTTCAGCGAAAAGAAACGGAGCTTCGTGGGAAGAATGAAGAGCTCAAGGGAAAAATTGCAGAGACGACGGCAGACCTCGAGAAGCTCGTTCAGGAAGTAGAGATGACTTCTCAGTTACAGGACCAAATTTTTGGAATGAAGACAGAGCTGTATGAAATCGAAGAGAAGTCTGAAAAACTCATTTCACAGATCGAAGAAGGCAACGCTCGATACTTTACTCTGAAACAGCGCTATGATGCATTAGACATTGAGTATGCACAGCTATACGAAAGGCTTGGTGAGGCTGAGACCTCACAGCAATGAAGCCACTGCAGATGAGAATAAACTACAGCCAGAGGTCAGAATGAACGCATCACACCTGAATCTCTCGACTTGCGAAGATCTTTCCCAGGTAGCATCTGGTGGTCATATACACCTGATTGGAGTATGTGGAATTGCTATGGGAGCACTTGCCATTGCGCTTGCTGAAATGGGGTACGCCGTTTCAGGGAGTGATAAAGAATTCTATCCTCCAATGTCGAGTTTGCTCAATCAATCTCAGGTGAAGATCTTCAAGGGATTTAGTAAAGATAATATTCCAGATGATGTCGAGTTGTGTATTATTGGTAATGCAGTTCCTGCAACGAACGAAGAAGTGCGAACAGTAGAAGAGAAAAAACTCCCGCACACATTTTTTGCAAAGATTGCAGGCGAGCTTATTCAAGGAGACAAAACCGGTATCGTTGTAGCGGGAACACACGGGAAGACGACAACGACGGCTCTCTTGGCATATGCCTTTACCCAATTACAGCGAGATCCCTCGTATTTTATCGGCGGAGATATTCCACAGCTCAGCTCTTCATTTGTCTATGGAAGAGGAGGAGAGGGAATTATTGAGGGTGATGAATATGACAGTGTGTTCTATGTAAAGAGACCAAAGTTTTTATTTTATAAGCCGGATATTTTAATTCTCAATTCGCTAGAGTTTGATCACGCTGATATATATGAGTCTCTAGATCAGATAGAAGAAGAGTTTATTGAACTCATAAGGCGAGTGCCCTTGAGTGGATATATAATTGCTTGCACCGATTACTCGCGAATAAAAGAGATCATTAAATCTGTTCCTCGTGAAAGGCTTATTACCTTCGGTCGATCCATCGGAGCGGATTACAGGCTCAGTAAATGTAGCTATGATGGGGATCTGCAAGTCGGTACGATTGAAGGCCCAGAATCATCTTTTGAACTGCGGACGCCGCTTGTCGGTCAGATGAACATGCTGAACTGTCTTGCTGGATTTTTAGCGACGAAGCCCCTCGGAATTACCTTGAAAGATTGGCAGGTATCGATAAAAGATTTCATTGGGGTGACTCGGCGCTTACAGCAACACTATTGTAGTTCTTCAGCTATTCTCCTAGAAGATTTTGCTCATCATCCAACCGCGGTGCGAGAGGTAATTCAAGCGGTAAAAGCGCGTTATCCCGATTCACCTCTATGGGTGGCCTTTGAGCCGAGATCGAATACGAGTCGTCGAGCTATCTTTCAGAAAGAGTATGAAGAGAGTTTTTCCGGCGTAGCAAGGCTTTTTCTCCGAGAAATTCAAAGTCGATATACAGATCAGAATGAGGCCATGCTTGACCTTTTAAAGGTCAAGTCCTCGATAGAACAGGAGGGAGGCATATGTGAAATGTATGCCGATGGTCACACAATTCAAGAGGCAATTTTACAACATCTACAAGTGTATCATCGTCAACATGCCGGTAATTCCGCTCCAGTAGTAATCGTGGTTATGTCCAATGGTTCTTTTGATGGATTGTCAGGTAATTTGACGCGATTATTGAAAGATTCAGAATAAGATTTTGATATTTCACGAGAGTTGCTTTAGAGCATATCTTGAGGATCCATGTCATAGGTCACGCGGATATTTACCGGGACTTTTATATGCTTTTTCATAATAGAAACGAGCTTTCTGAGTTCGCTCGACTTCTCGCTTCTCAAAAGTAAATGGGCACGAAAAAGAGCTTTGACTTTCTCAATCGGAGCAGGCGAGGGGCCGAGACATTCAATGGATATCGCATGAGCTTCGCACCACTGCTGGATCATTAAGCGCATAGTGCGCAGTTGTTCAATAGGAAGTTGTTCTTCTGCGGCCGAACACACTACACGGACGAGCTTACGAAATGGAGGATAGAGTAGCTTCTTTCTCAGGCTGAGTTCTCGTTTTGCAAAAGAGTGGTAGTCCTCTTCGGTAGTCAGCGCAATGCTGAAGTGATTTGGTAGCCGTGTTTGAAGAATGACTCGCCCGGGGATTTCACGTCTTCCGGCGCGCCCGCCTGCTTGGGTAAGAAGTTGAAAGACACGCTCTGCTGCTCTAAAATCGGGCATATGTAAGCCTACATCACAGTCAATGACACCAACTAAAGTCACTCCAGGCAGATCGTGCCCTTTTGCAATCATTTGTGTGCCAGCGAGAATTTGGATACTGCCATCTCGTACTCCGTGTAAAATAGATTCAAGCTCCGAAAGTGAGTCGGCACTATCACGGTCGAGTCGTGCTATCGAGACATTTGGAAACAGCTCTTCGAGTTCTTCAAAAAGTTTTTGTGTTCCAGAACCGCGTAGTTCCAAAAGGGGAGTGCTCTCAAGGTCGGTTCTCTCCATACAACTTTTGCAGTCTTGGGGCGGTTCCATAGTAAAAGAGCAGTAGTGACAAAGAAGTTTTTGGCCATATTGGTGATAGGTAAGAGGCACAGAGCAGTTAGGACAGAATACGGACTCTCCACATGTATTACATTGCAGATAGCGAGCAAAACCTCTCCGATTATACAGGAGAAAAACTTGCTCCCCTCGAATCAGTGTTTCTTGAATTGCTGAAAATAGTTGTGGAGAGATGCTTTCTGATACCATTTCTCCCTTTTTTATCCGGCCAAGATTTACGATTTCATATGAATGTTGTTTGGTCTGGTAGGGACGCTCTTTTAATCTGAGATATCCAATTTTCTTTTGAGATGCATTATAGAACGATTCAACAGAAGGAGTTGCGCTTCCGAGAATAGTAGTAGCACCACAGAGTTTTGCGCGAACTAAGGCTAAGTCTCGCGCATTATATCTGAATCCGTCTCCTTGTTTGTAAGAAGAGTCATGTTCTTCATCCACGATGATAAGTGAGAGATTATGTAGGGGAGCAAAAATGCTTGATCGGACACCCTGTGCAATCCGACATTGTCCCTCAGCGATTGCACGCCAGCATTCCCAACGCTTTCGTTTCGGCAGGCTGCTGTGCATTACTGCAAGGGGCAGCTCCAGGCGAGCACGAAAACGATCAACAAGCTGAGGAGTAAGTGCAATTTCAGGGACTAAAACCAGAATAGAGCCACCCTGTGCGAGGACGTGCTGAGCTGCTTCAATATATACCTCAGTTTTTCCGCTACCAGTTATCCCATGGAGCAAAAAGCCATTATATGACTTTTGGTTGAGAGATGCCGAGATGGCTCCTAGAGCAGATGCCTGCTGTTCATTGAGGGTAATAGAGGGCAAGCAATCTTCTGCGAGGTGGGGATGGGTAAGAAACGAAGATGCGTCTTCCTTTTTCTCTTCTCGGATGGCGAGTTCAAGTTCTTGAAGTCGATTTAAGATGGCTGAAGATTTCGGAAAGAGCTGTTGAAGCTCAAAATGAGAGATGCCAGCCACATCTCGCTCGCGAAGAATACGGAGAATCTCTTTCTGTTTAATTCCCCTAACCTCATCGCGCGAAGCAGTTGCAAACCAATGTTTTTGAATTTTAATCGGCAATGGATCTGGGACTGCGGTTTCAAGAACTTTACTGAGTGGTACGCAGTAGTAATGAGCAATCCATTTGTAGAATTCGAGAGCTTCAGGCGTGAAGCAGGGAGCGGGATGCACAATACGATGAATATTTTTTATTTGAAAAGTTTCTTGTAGCTCTCTCTCGGATAGCACCCCCGTAATAAATCCCACCGCAATTCGTCGACCAAGAGGGACTTCTACCCGCACGCCAATTTCTATTTCCGATTGATGAGTCTCTGGCACGGAATATGTGTAAGCCTCTGAAAGAGGCGATAGGGTGACTTCTACAAGCAATTCTTCTCTCGATGCTGCCACTGGTCTCACAAATTTCCGCATGGATAGCATTTTTCTAATCTCGCTAGTTTCGCATAGTCGGAATCTATCTCATACTAACATCCTAGGATTTTAAAGTTTGATTTTGAAGTGGAGAGAGGCAGATTTTTGGTGCAAATGAATAGTCGCTGAGCCTATATTTCGCTCATGCGAGGAAACATCTGTCATTGAATGCAAAGTGAAGGGACATACGCCAGGCTGATGATGGTTTTGAGGGAATAAGAATAAGAGTTTTTTGATGAATTCGTGCTAGGAAAAACGGAGAATAATTAATGGTATTCAAGAGTTTTTTGAAAGGAGGGGAGGCTTTAATTAGCCTCGATATTGGAGCCCGAAGTGTTAAATGCATGCAGAGTGCCAAGCACGGTGGTCGTCTGACTATTGAAAAAACAGGCTTTGCCAGGCTACGTGAAAATCCATTCGCGAATCATGTTGTTACCAATACAGAACTTCTGGCAAATGCTATAGAGCAGTGTGTCATGCAGGATGTCTTGCAAGACTGGGAAGGCGAATTGCCGAGAGTAGTGCTCTCCGTTCCCGGACCTGCTGTCTTTACCAAAAAATTAAAAATGCAGCAGCTACCATATAAAGAGCTTGGAGAAAATGTGCGTATGGAAGCTGCTAACTTTATTCCCCATGATATTGAGGCAGTAAAGTTAGATTTCCATGTTCTTGGCGAAGCTGGGAAAAATCAATATGAGATTCTTGTTGTTGCGGTAAAAAATGAATTGATTGAAGCGCTTCTCACCACGCTTGAGAGGGTTGGGCTTCAACCTGCGATTATTGACGTTGATTATTTTGCTCTCCAGAATATCTTTGAGTATTCCTATCCTGAGCTCAGAGGATCAACGGTAGCTCTCGTTGATCTTGGTTCACGGTATTCAATTGTGAATATTGTGAGCGGCGGAAAGTCTTTGTTCGTTGGTGATATTGGCACTGGTTCAGAGACAATCGCAGATACTCTTGAGGAGCTTCATGGGACTACAATCTCGCGAGAAACCGACTGGCTTGATGATCTTGAGAAGACAGAGTCAGTCCAGAGTGCTCTGACGGATGAGTCAGAGAAGCTCGCTCGTGAATTCAATCGACAGCTCAGTTTTTTTTGGAGTGCTGCCGGAGCAGAGCAACGAATTGAGAAGATCGTTTTAAGTGGTGAAGCAGGAAGGTTGCCAGGCTTCTTGGCTGCGCTTGAAAAAATTACAGATATTTCATGTGAGGTTATTAATCCATTTCGAGAGATGGATTTTCATTCGGCTATCAATAGAGAGCAAATAGAGAAGATGGGTGCGCAGCTGAGTATTGCCTGTGGTCTTTCGTTGCGAGAGGTTGGAGATCGGATGCTTCCGGGAAGTTTGTAGTCAGTAACTCATTAAGAGCGGTAGCAGAGACGATATTAGGAGAGGGAAAATGATTAAAATTAACTTGCTCGGTGAAGATACGAGACATGATTCATCCGTCTTTGTTTGGCTGGCGGGAACTGGCATTTCTTGTCTCTTTGTCGCTGTGGTTGGAGTTTTCCTCTGTCTCGATGTGCACTCAGAAGTAGATAGCCGTACGATGGAATATGATCTGCTATCGCAGGAACTTGCCCTTTTAAAAGAGAGAACGAAGGAAGTTCAGCAGTTAGAAGAGAAGCGGGAGGAATTGGAGCAAAAATTGAATGTAATACAAGAGCTTCGCTTGAATAAGTTAGGTCCTGTAAAGGTGCTCGATCAATTGAACATTAGTGTTCCAGAGCGAGCGTGGTTAACCGAAGTATCTGAGCGTTCCTCGATGATAGAAATTACAGGATTCGCAATTGATGGCCAGACAGTCGCGAGCTTTATGAAGCAGCTTGAACGGTCTGATTATTTTGCCGACTTGAGCGTAGACACACGAGCAGAGATGCGTGATGGAGTGAAACTTCAGTTTTTTACTTTGCGCTCTCGACTCAGTTATTCGGGAGCTTTGAAAAGTGAGCCTGAATCTCTTCTGAGTGCAAGAGCGCAGGCAGATGACTTAACGGATGCTCAGTAGCAGTCTATCTGAGGAGAGAGGAAAAGAGCATTGGGCGAGGAGATTAAGAGTAATGAATAGATTTCTAGAGAGTTTCGGAGAGTGGTCGTTCTATCAAAAGTTGGGTCTTTGTGTCGGTAGTGTGCTCTTTTTGTCGTATGTCTTCTGGCAATACTGGTATAAGACTCCTGCCGAAGAGCTGAGACGACTGAACGAAAAGGTTGAGTCGATGGAGATTCAAGTTAGACGAGAACAGATGTTAGTTCGAAATCTACCTCATGTCCGAAGAGAGGTCGTTGAATTAGATCAGCAGCTCTTGACGGCCTTACGAGAGTTGCCAAACAAGCAAGAGACCTCGAGACTGCTCGATTCGATTTCAGATCTGGCTCGGGATGCTGGTTTAACTATCGAGGCATTCAAGGAAATGGGAAGCACGGCAAGGGAGTTCTACGGACAAAAGTCTGTTTCCTTGGTGGTAGGTGGCACCTTTCATCAGGTAGCGACTTTTTTCGATGAAGTGGGCGGACTTGCGAGAATTGTAAATATTAATGATGTCCAAATGACGAGTCCGACTTCTGGGGACGAAGGGATGAATCTTCAAACAGCGTGTACGGCGACAACCTTCTGGTATCTCTCCGAAGAAGAGCGAGCTGAACAGAAGCGAGCGGAGGAACAGGCGAAGAAGAGGAGCCGAAGAAGGTAGCAGATAAAACAGCGTTTGTGCATTTTGAGTATGATGTCCATCAGTGAGCATCTATCCTTTCGAGTAGTGGGATGGAGATAGATCGAGAATTTTGCAATATTTCTCTCTATCTCGATATTTCGCTGACGTGGTAAAACAGAGCGAGCAGCTTCGTGGATGACGAAGCAGTGTAGGGAGCTTTCCCCAAGAGGGCGAGCACCTTTGATTTCTTTGTTCTTGGCTCTACGGGTGTTTCGCGTGAAGTATCAATTGGCGATGCAAACCATTGGCGATGCAAACCATTGGCGATGCAAACCATTGGCTTGGTAGAGAGTTAGGTGGTCGAGAAGTCGGTTAAGTTCGCATAGGGATAGTTTGTTTGTTTTTTGGAGAGTTATGATGAATGCGACTCCTGTAACGGAAAGGTCTTCGTATTTACTCCTTCTTCGGTTTGGTCTCGGAATTATAGCATTGTCCTTATTCAGTGCCTGTTCCACGGGCCTTCCATTTCTTAATGGTGATAGCACACCTGTTCTTAATGGTGATGGCACACCTGGTTCGTCTGATCTGCGGAGCTCCATAGCGACTCAAGGTCCGATTGTTATCTCTCGGGTAGAGGAAGACGGTCTCGGAATCGAACTCAGGGGACATCAGGCTCCCAAGCTGAGAGAGGCTGACCTGGTTATACGTTCTGTTGAAGAGAGTGTCAGTTATGCCATCGAACGCTTGTCAAACCCATCGCGGATTCAAATCACTCTTCCTGAGCTGTCACTTGCAAGCGAAAAGTATACCCGCCGAGTCTCACTAGATGAACTTGGGCTACTGAAAGAAATTGACTTGAAGGCCACAGATGAAGGTCTTCAGTTAGAGGTTGCTTTAAATGAGGGTGAATCGAGTTACGACGAGGATATTACCTACGAGTCAGAGCCTATTGCTGGTAATTTATACGTCCGTTTTAGTCAGACAATCGCAGATACTCCTCAAGTAACAGCAACAAAATCTGCACGATTGGTTACAGAAGAAAAGAATCACGACCGAGATCCTGCCCAGCTTACGGATAATGGGCAGCCAACTGATGGCACTATAATCTCAGAGTTGAAATCTGTTCGATTTGAACAAGCACCCGCTATTGGGCAGATTGTGGTTGCCGAAGTTGATGCTCCAGGCGTCTTTACCTTAGAGAAAACCGCCCCTTCAGAATTTGTACTTACCCTGGAAGGGGTATCTCACGATCCGAAGGCAATCCAAAACCTTATAACCGCTCCTTCTCGTACCTCGAAGATCCGTTCGGTGCGAGTAGTTCAGGATGGAGAGAACACACTGGTTCGAGTTTTTGCAGATCCATTACTTCAGCTTGAGGCAATTGCGCGTAGTGGAAGTATCGTGCTTCAGCCAGTTGACCGATATCTCGCTTCGCCTACACGCGATGTACGCGCTCAGGTGGAGTTAGAAGAGTTAGAGACAGAACAAGAGGTTGAAGAAGAAATAGAGGCAAGCAGACAAGAAGAGACTGATTCTGAGGAGGATGACGAGCAAGAGGAGGCGGCAGACGCTGAGGAGCTCCTCTCAGAAATGACCGATATAGAAAGTGAAATTTCAGCACTTCTCGATGAAGCTCCTCGATATACGGGAAGAAAAATTTCCCTGGATCTACAAGATACTGAAATTTCAAATGCCCTACGAATCATAGCAGAGGTTTCGAATCTTAATATTATAGCGAGCGATGATGTTGTCGGACAGGTAACACTGCGGCTTGTTGATGTTCCTTGGGATCAGGCGTTAGATGTTATTTTGAAGACAAATGCGCTCGACAAGGTCCTTGAGGGGAATGTTATGCGTATTGCTCCAATCGGAAAACTCCGTGACGAGCGAGAAGCTTTGAAGCTGGCACAGGAGGCAGAAGAAGGTCTTGAGCCACTTGTCGTGAAATATATTAGAGTTAGCTATGCAAAGGCTGCAGAGCTACAGCCACTCGTTGAGACAGTATTAACAGAACGAGGTACGGTTGCGTTCGATGAGCGCACAAACCAGCTGATCGTTAAAGATATTCGTCGTGGAGTGAAGAATGTTGCTGAGCTTGTGGGCCGGCTTGATTTAAGAACACCGCAGGTATTGCTGGAAACTCAGATTGTTGAAGCGAATCGAACCTTCTCGCGTTCACTGGGTTCTGAGCTTGGCTTTAGCATGATCCAATCTCCAGCTACTGGAAATCCTACAGGCGATAACTTTCCGAATGCTATAAGTATTGGAGGTAGTCTTCTTCCAGGTCAAAGTACCGGTTCTTCTTTTCCAGCAAGCATTTCGTCAGCAAGTGGTTCAGCTGTTTCATTCCTTTTGGATAGTGCTGATGGAACTCGCTCGCTCGATTATCGATTAACTGCATTAGAGGATGAAGGTGCAATACGGATTGTGAGTCGACCCTCTGTGGCAACCACGAATAATCAGCAGGCGGTGATTAAGAGTGTTGAAAAGGTGAGAGTGAAGACGCCGAGCGGGGGGCTCTCCGTCGCAACTGGAGCGGGAGCAAACGCTTCTGGAAGTGGTGGTGTGGCCACTGAAACGATTGAAATCGGAATCATTCTTGAAGTTACACCTCAGGCGTCGCCAGACTACTTCGTTCTTCTTGATATCAATGCAAAGTCGAGCACCTTCGGAGCAGAACGTGTAGATGACATACCGACTGAGATTGAACGGAGCGCCACTTCTTCGGTGCTCGTATCAAGTGGTCAGACTTTTGCCATGGGAGGCATTTACAAGATTACTGATTCGGATAGTGTTTCTGGAGTGCCTTTTCTAAAGGATATTCCATTCTTCGGACACTTATTCCGTCGTCAGACGGTGAAGAATGCTGATGAAGAGCTGATATTTTTCATTACGCCAAGAATTATCGAGGGAAGTTTTGATGATGCGGCCATGAAAGTTGCATTTTAGAGTATTTACTTTTAGGGATGCATAGGGACAAGAGAGGTAAAAATGAATAGCACACTACGACGAGCACTCGAGATTACCATGATTCTTTTTCTGGGAGTTGCTGGTCTCGTTTCTTGCGGCGGAGGCGTCGGTTCGAGTGGAAATAACAATCAGGGAGTCGTCTTTACTCTGTTAGGTTTTTACTCTGGGGCTGCCTTAGGATGTTTGGATCTGCCAGAGGATGTCAGTGGAATAACTGCCATTTCTGTTCCAGTCTCCTCCTCGTCTTCAGATGGCCTCGCTTTCCCCGGTGAAGTAGTTGCAGCAGTTGGGTTACAAAACAATCTTGATAGTCAGGCGTTGAGTGTCGATAGGCTGAATCTTGAGTATTTTATCCCAGGATCTTCAGTGCAGCCTCCATCAACAATCCAACCGCTTCCTCTGATGTTGGGGCCCTCTGTACCAGCAGGAGATACTTCAACAGGGAACGATTCTAACTCTTCGCTGCCGAATTCTGCTTTTTTGGGAATTGGTTCTTGTGCAATAGCGGAGTTTCGACTCATTCCCGCTCAAATACGAAGCTGGATAAGCCTTAACAGGAACTCTCTTCCAGAGGCACCATTTGATCTCTTTGTTACGGTAACGGCAGAAGGAGAGTCAACGAGCGGACAGCGCTACACCACAAATGACGAGACGATAGTAGTTGATATTACACCAGATGTATCGATTGCTTATGCTGGTGGTAACGCAACGAATGTAGTTTAGGGGGTTGAGAGGAGCGCCAGCACAATTGAGTGGCACTTTTTTATTGGACTTAAGGTTGAAGATACGTTTTAGAGGAAAAAGGGGAAGGCGGATATGAACAGGTTCATGATGTCAAAGGCAAGAGGCGCATTTATAGCTCTCGCCATGTTCGTTTCACTTGGCGCTATTGCATTGGTCATTTCTGGATGTAATAGCGGGAGCACTGATAGTGATAATGCACCTTTTAGTGGAGGATTCGTCGCATCGGAGGATAATATTGGGACATTAAGTCTCTCTGTTACTTCAACGAGGCTTGCAGTCTCTCAAACGACTGGTTTTGAGGTCAGCGTAACCGATCAAAATAGCTCGCCAGTTCCTAATATCTCGGTCTTTTGCGATTCAGAACTTGGCATAGGAATCATTGAACCATCAAGTGGACAAGAGATAACGAACAGCTCTGGCCGGATGAGCGGTCGAATCGGTTGTGCTGCACCAGGAAGCTTTCAGTTTGGTTGCCGACTCCCTGTTGGAACGAACATCAGGGAGTTCGTTCAGGTGGTTTGTGAGGGGCCAATTCCAGCTGGGTTCTCTGGATTTGAAAACGCCGGCGGTGGAGGACTTGGCAATGGTTCTGGCGGAGGTGGGGTTGCTGCTCCAGATGATGGTGCTCCAGGCGGAACAGGAACCGAAGGTATTCGGCTTCTTCAGATCATCATGAATGATACAGGGGAATCTGATGGGAATACGTTCGGTATTGATGTGTCGCGAGTGAACTGTGAGCCAGATCCATTAGAGGATCCGATCTGTGAGCCTTTCTTTAACACTCGTGCAACATTTCGAATTATTAATAATTCAAACCAAGCACTTCAAATTACTGGATATTCATACGTTGTTCCGCAAGCGACAGGAGATGGTACGGCTTCTTACTCATCGCCGACTATTGCAGTAAGTCCTATAGACGGAGGACCTGCGGTTCCTCCTTTTGGAGGAGAGCTTTCAATAACAGGACTCTTCACGGAGTTCGGTAGTGGAAACGG
>Ga0075480_10001032_pt1 | contig 17399 bp, 17 predicted proteins | sample DEB08_DNA_7_FD_81590 | JGI IMG/M metagenome (GOLD analysis project Ga0075480, IMG submission 81590) | Aqueous microbial communities from the Delaware River and Bay under freshwater to marine salinity gradient to study organic matter... | ecosystem: Environmental > Aquatic > Marine > Coastal ... | reverse complement strand
TCGCAACACCATCTCTTGTGGAAAGACTGACAGAGCACGATGTTTATCGGACCATCGATATGGAGTTCAGTCGAAAAATTTTTCGCTATTTTGACCACGCGACATTCTAGTGGCGCTCTGGCTTTCGAAATTTATCGAATTTCGCTGCTGCATTGCTAATTGAATTCAAATCCTTTAAAGACGCCTACGAGCGCTGCACCCAGAATTGGGCAGTGATAGATATCTTTCATATCCCGACCGAAAGACGACCTTAGCGGACACGTATGACACAATTTTCAGACCTGAACCTGAACCCAAAAATTCTCAAAGCCATCGAAGAGGCGGGCTACACCACGCCCACGCCGATTCAAGCAGGAGCCATTCCCGCGGCCCTTGAGGGGCGTGACGTGCTTGGGATTGCCCAAACAGGCACAGGTAAAACTGCAAGTTTCACGCTTCCCATGATCCATACGTTAGCGCGTGGACGCGCGCGCGCGCGGATGCCGCGGTCTTTGGTTTTGTGCCCCACCCGTGAACTTGCTGCGCAGGTGGCTGAAAATTTTGACACCTACAGCAAACATGTGAAACTGACCAAAGCGCTCTTGATCGGCGGGGTGAGTTTTAAGGAACAAGACGCGTTAATCGATCGCGGCGTGGATGTTTTGATTGCCACACCTGGGCGGCTTCTTGATCATTTTGAACGTGGAAAGCTTTTGTTGACTGGGGTCCAAGTTATGGTCGTGGACGAAGCTGACCGGATGCTGGATATGGGCTTTATTCCAGATATCGAGCGCATATTTGGACTGACACCCTTCACACGGCAGACGCTATTTTTTAGTGCGACAATGGCGCCAGAAATTGAACGGATCACCAACACGTTTTTGTCCTCTCCCGCGCGCGTCGAAGTCGCGCGCCAAGCGACCGCCTCTGAAACCATTGAACAGGGTGTAGTAATATTTAAACCCGGACGTCGTGAACGCGAAGGCAGCGACAAGCGGAAAATCCTTAGGCTTTTGATTGATGCGGAAGGCGCAGGATGCAGTAACGCCATCATCTTTTGCAACAGGAAATCAGACGTTGATATATGCGCCAAATCTTTGAGAAAATATGGCTATGACGCTGCACCAATCCATGGCGATCTGGATCAATCCCAGCGCACAGCCACTTTGGACAAATTTCGAAGTGGCGAATTGCGATTCTTAATTGCCTCAGACGTAGCCGCGCGCGGTTTAGATATTCCATCTGTAAGCCATGTATTTAATTTTGACGTACCGTCCAATTCGGAAGATTATGTACATCGCATCGGACGCACTGGCCGTGCAGGACGGCAGGGCAAAGCAGTCATGGTGTCCGCCCCAAGAGATGCAAAAAACTTGCAGGCCATCGAAAAATTGATTGGGAAAGAAATTCCACGGATTGAAAATCCGTTAAAAGACGAAGCCCCGGAAACAAAAGGACATGACCAAAAAGACGCAAAACAGGTCAATCCGCGCGGCACGAATAGCAAAGCAAAACGCGACCGGTCTTCAAAAGAACATCACAAAGACAGTTCAGCAACGCCAGCAGTCATGGAGACTGTTGGATTGGGCGAACATCTTCCAAGTTTTATTGAGCTCAGCTTTGAACAGCGGATGGATAGCCGGTAAAAAGTTTCGGCCGTCCCGTTTTATCCCAACATCGTCTGCCAGTATATTTGACCGGATGCAAAACCGTGGATTTGATCGCTTAGTCACGCAAAAAGAGTGCTATTCTTTACGCAACTTCGCAAAAAAATCTGTCAAAAGTCGTCGCGCGTCAGTTTCCCCAACTCCGGCGTAAACCTCTGGTCGGTGATGACTTTGGGGATGGTCAAAGACGCAGGCACCCTGCTCTACGGCTCCGGATTTTGGATCTGAGGCCCCATAGTACAGCCGCCTGATTCTCGCTGCAGCAATGACACCCGCGCACATTGCACAGGGTTCCAAGGTCACGAAAAGATCATAGCCCTCCAGTCGTTCTTGCCCAAGGCGGGCACAGGCTGCGCGAATGGCCAACATTTCTGCATGCGCTGAAGGATCGTTTAAAGCGCGCGTGCGGTTTGAAGCCTTTGCTATCACCTCTCCTTTGGCGGATACAATCACGGCACCCACAGGAATTTCCCCGAGATCTGCGGCGCTCTCTGCTTCCTGCAAGGCGATATTCATGTAGCTTTTGAACATGATGAGACAGATCCGTAGATGATTTATGCTTTTACCTAAAGAAATTATCCCCTAAAGGCCACATATGGAACATGATCTTTCAAAGGGCGAACGAATTGCAAAAGTCATTGCGCGCGCAGGCATTGCCAGCCGGCGCGATGCCGAACGCATGATCGAAGCAGGTCGCGTCAGCGTGAACGGAAAACTGATCACATCCCCAGCTTTAAACGTCACCCCAAAAGATCGCATCAAGGTGGATGGACAGGATATCGCGCTGCCTGACAGCGAACGTCTGTGGCTTTTTCATAAACCTCTTGGCCTTGTCAGTACTTCCCGTGACGAACAGGGACGAAAAACGATTTTTGACGTGCTGCCCGAAGATATGCCCCGCGTTATGAATATTGGTCGCCTTGATATGAATTCGGAAGGCTTGTTGTTGCTGACCAATGACGGGGCGATTAAGCGAAAACTCGAATTACCCTCAACCGGTTGGCTGCGCCGCTACCGCGTGCGTGTCAAAGGAACGCCCGATGATGCGATGCTCGCCCCGTTGCGAAAAGGGCTGAGGGTAGACGATGAAGATTTTCGCCCCATGGAGGTCACATTGGATCGTCAGCAGGGCGCAAACGCCTGGCTTACCATTGGCCTTCGTGAGGGAAAGAACCGCGAAATCCGCCGTGCGATGGAGCATATCGGTCTAATGGTGAACCGGTTGATCCGGGTATCTTATGGTCCCTTCCAACTGGGAAATCTCAAACCCGGTGAAGTGGAAGAGGTGCGCCGTAAAGTGCTTCGCGATCAGCTTGGGCTTGACAGCCCTGCCCCCAAATCCGCCAAATCCACCGGTTTGTCGAAAAAACCACAGATCACGCGACGGAAAAGAAACCGTTAAATTTCCCCGCAGTTTTCGTTCGAATCTTCTTTGTGGTCGGCTATACTTGCGCCAAATTGGAGACGAATTCATATGGCAGACCTCATCACACTTGAAAACCTTGGATCCCTTTTAATGCTTTGCTTTTTGCAGGCTGTGCTCGGGTTTGATAACCTTCTTTATATTTCCATCGAAAGCCAACGCGCGCCTGTGGCCCAACAACAGGCCGTGCGACGCTGGGGTATTATCATCGCAGTCGCCCTGCGGATTGTGCTTTTGTTTACGATGATCAAGCTCATCGATGCTTCGGCCGAGCCATTTTACATCTTTGAATGGACAGGGGTGCTTGAGGGGGCTGTGAACTTTGCCACTTGTATATTTATTTTTGGCGGTGTCTTCATCATTTACACTGCCGTCAAAGAGATTTCGCATATGCTGTCCATTCAGAATCTGGATACGGATGTAGAGGGAAAAAGCGGAAAATCTGCGTTCAAGGTCGTGATGCTAATTGTGTTAATGAACCTGATCTTTTCGTTTGATTCGGTGCTTTCCGCTTTGGCAATCACCAAAGTCTTTCCGATTCTCGCTATAGCAATCCTTCTATCCGGTCTTGCGATGTTGTTTCTTGCAGACGGGGTGACCAGATTTCTTGAAAAGAACAGGATGTACGAAGTCCTAGGTCTTTTCATTTTGCTCATTGTCGGTGTCGTGCTTTTGGGTGAAAGCGGTCAAGCGGCAGCGCATGCCATGCATGATCCCACGCTTGCAATCAGGGTATTCGGTCATGAAATCATTCCGATGTCCAAAACCACATTCTATTTCAGCGTTCTGGTCCTTGTCGCGGTTGAGATCATTCAGTCGGGCTATTCGCGCAAATTGAACAGAGAACGCAAACTGGGCCCACACTAACGGCGCTGGTAATTCAACAAAACGAACCTTATGTATGTAATAAGGGAAGAAGTCTGAGGGATGCGATGCGACAATGTCACAGAACAGTTTTTCGAAATATGCCTTCGTGGTTTTGATTATTCTATTGATTGGGGCCGCGACCGGATGGATCGGAGGGCTGTGATCATGGGAAGAAATTTGGCGGGAAATTTAGCCCACAGGACGAACACGTCTCTGACATAAAAGTTGCAATAAAAACAGAGGCCAAAAAAAGGAAGCGTAAAGAGCGTACGTCCCAAACGAAACCGGCCGGATCTCGGGCTAATTTGCTCTATCTTCCGGCGCTGATCATGCTCTTTCGTTCGATAGGGGACGGGGCGGCCGATATGTCCATATCCCTTGTAATTAGCGCAATCTGGGCACTGGGCGCATACCTTACCAAAGAAGGCATCCGCGCGGAAATTGCATTTCATGAACGCCAGAGCGCCAGACGCCCGGCCATCCCACGAAAATTCTTTGCAGCTGCACTTAGCGGGCTGGGTGTGGCGTGGGCGACATATTATAACGATGGTCATGCAGTGGCGTCACTTCTCTATTCGGTATGCGCGATCGGGCTTCACATTGCCGCCTTTGGCATCGATCCCATGAAAGACAAATCCATTGAGGGGATTGACGATTTTCAACAGGACCGTGCGCAAAAGGCGATTGCCGAAGCTGAACAACGTTTGATCGAGATGTCGGAAGCTATTCGAACCCTGCGTGACCGAAACCTAAGCACGCGCGTGCACAGCTTTGCCGAAACCGCTCGGGACATGTTTGACCGCATCGCGGCTGATCCAAATGATCTGAGTGCGGCACGAAAATATCTCACGGTTTACCTTGAGGGCGCAAAAGAAGCGACTCTGCGATTTTGTGATCTTTATCTGCAGTCACGTGATGAAAAGGCAAAACGTGATTACATCGCACTGCTTGATGATCTGGAAGAGAATTTTGCAGACCGTACACAACGGCTTTTGGAGAATGATAAAGCAAACCTCAATGTAGAAATTGAAGTACTGCGCGAAAGATTGGCAGAAGAAGCCAAAAAACACTGATTTCAAAGGAAAAGGGATTAAAGAATGTCACTCAACCTCACACCGGAACGACAGACAGCATTGGAAGACGCGCAAACGCTTGCCAATACATCGCTTATCGAACCAAAAGATGCGGGAGATATTGTCCTGCTTGACAGTGCTGACCAAGCGACGAGCCGCGAAATTGAACGGATCATGGGCGAAGTCGATCTGAAGAATTCCAATTCCATCATCCATTTTGGTTCCGCGGCGCAAGAAGAACTCCAACTGATTAGCCAATCCATGTTGGTTGGCGTCAAAAACAAGGATCTTGGCCCTGCGGGCGACAGTTTGCGTGATATTGTCACGACACTGCGCGGATTTTCGGTGACTGAACTTGACCTCAGACGCGAAACAAGCTGGTGGGAAAAGCTGATCGGTCGCGCCGCGCCCATCGCTAAATTCGCCGCGCGTTTCGAAGAAGTGCAAGGGCAGCTCGACAAAATAACCGATACTTTATTGGGTCACGAAACTGCTCTTTTGAAGGATATCAAATCGCTCGATATGCTTTATTAAAAGACCCTAGATTTCTATGATCAGCTCGCACTTTATATTGCGGCTGGGACGGCCAAGGTCAAAGACCTGGATGAGAACGACATTCCCGCCAAAGAAGCCGAGGTCGCCGCCGCACCTGAAGACAGTCAAGTGATCATGGCCCAAGAGCTTCGTGATATGCGCGCCGCACGCGATGATCTGGAACGTCGCGTCCATGATCTCAAACTTACCCGTCAAGTGACCATGCAATCCCTGCCCTCTATTCGTCTTGTGCAAGAAAATGACAAATCACTGGTGACAAAGATCAACTCAACGCTCGTCAATACAGTGCCTCTATGGGAAACCCAACTGGCGCAAGCCGTAACCATCCAACGCAGCGCAGAGGCCGCACGAGCTGTAAAGGAGGCAAGCGACCTTACCAATGAATTATTGACCTCAAACGCCGCGAATTTGCGCGAGAGCAACAAAATTGTGCGCGAAGAAATGGAACGTGGTGTCTTTGATATTGAAGCAATCAAAAAAGCAAACGCAGATTTGATTGCAACTGTTGAGGAAAGCCTGCAAATTGCAGATGAAGGAAAACGCAAACGCGCAGCAGCAGAGGCCGATTTGCAAAAACTGGAAACGGATCTGCGTGACACGCTCGCCTCAGCCAAAGCGCGGGCGACCAAAAGTCTTGATGAGGTTGCAGAGGCAGGTAAAGATCTTTGAAGAGCAAGGGTGGTAGGCATTTTGACGCGCGAACAACGCTGGCAGCTGCTTGCCTGGTGCTCAGCGCCTGTGCCGGGCAACCGGAAAAAGAGTTCGAGCAACCTCAAAATGTTTCACCTACCGTTTCCAAACTGTCGCAAGATTTGACGCAATACTATGCCCAGTTGGAGCGCCGTCTGATCCTGCGCGGGCTGATGCGCACTGACGGAGGCGGACCGGATACGCCGTTTACAAAAGAAGATCTTATGAGGGATTTTCAGGCCTTGGCCTTCTATGGCGAATATGTCAGTGGTCAAGGCTTTACCAAAGCTACCGCCCAGCCTGCAGACTTATCAAAATGGGAAGATCCCGTCCGCGTCAGACTGTTGTTTGGTCCCTCTGTGTCAGCAAAAACGCGTGCCTCCGACAGGCAGACGGTCACAGCACTTTTAGACAGATTAACCCAAGTGACAGGACATTCCATTACGCTTGTTGAAGAGGATAGTAATTTTGATGTGCTTGTCGCAAACGAAGACGAACGTTACGACATACTGACCCGACTGCAGGATCAGCGCCATCCTATCGGCCACCAAAGCGCAAGCTTACTAAAGACTATTCCAAAGGAATTACAATGTGTTGTGCTGGCCTATTCATCCAGCCCTTTTTCCAAAAAATACATCCAAGCCCTCGCAATTATACGCGCCGAACATCCGCCCCTTTTAAGGAAAGCGTGTTTTCACGAAGAGATTGCGCAGGGTCTGGGTCTCAGTAATGATAGCCCAAGGGCAAGACCTTCAATTTTTAACGATGATGATGAATTCGCACTTTTGACAGAATATGATGAAATCTTGCTCAATATACTTTATGATCCCCGCCTTCGATCTGGAATGAGCTTGAACACAGCCGCTCCAGTGCTGCGGCAGATCATCAATGAACGCTATCCCCCTGAAACATGAATAAAGCGGTGTAATACTATGGGAATATTCGATTTTTTAACTGGAGAATTTATTGACGTGATCCATTGGGTGGATGACACCCGCGACACGATGGTCTGGCGTTTTGAACGTGAGGGGCATGAAATAAAATACGGTGCAAAACTGACGGTGCACGAAGGTCAGGCGGCGGTGTTTGTCCATGAAGGACAGTTGGCAGATGTCTTTACACCGGGGCTTTATATGTTGGAAACCAACAATATGCCAGTGATGACCACGCTCAATCACTGGGATCATGGCTTCAAAAGCCCGTTTAAATCCGAAATCTATTTTGTAAACACAACCCGCTTCAACGATCAAAAATGGGGCACCAAAAATCCGATAATGTTGCGAGATCCCGAATTTGGTCCCCTGCGCCTGCGCGCGTATGGGACCTATTCAATCCGTGTGACAGATCCCGCCCGTTTCCTCACTGAAATCGTTGGAACTGACGGCAAATTCACCATGGAGGAGATCAGTTTTCAGGTGCCCAATATCATTGTGCAGGAATTTTCCCGCGTGATTGCGGGATGTGGCATTCCCGCGCTCGACATGGCCGCTAATACAAGTGATCTGGGGAAATTGGTGGCACGCCAAATTTCCCCCGTGCTTACAGAATATGGGCTCAGCATTCCGGAACTTTACATTGAAAACATTTCTTTGCCCCCTGCGGTTGAGGCCGCACTGGATAAACGGACATCCATGGGACTCGCGGGAGATTTGGGAAAATTCACCCAATATTCGGCTGCTGAAGCGATGACAGCGGCCTCCACCCAAGCTGGAGGAAATGCGATGAGTGCCGGATTGGGTGCGGGAATGGGAATGGCCGTGGCCCAACAGATGGCGCAATCGCCTTGGGGCGGGGCCCCAAAACAGGTTGCAGCCCCCCCACCACCACCCGTCGAACACGTCTGGCACATCGCAGAAAACGGTAAAACCACAGGTCCATTTTCCAAAGCGGACCTTGGCCGGATGGCAAGCAGCGGAGAGCTTTGTCGCGATACATTCGTTTGGACTGCCGGTCAGGATGGGTGGCTTAAGGCCGAAGAGGTACAAGAGCTGGCGCAGCTTTTTACCATTTTACCCCCACCACCGCCCCCGATGTCATAAATCAAGATGACCGAATTACCACCCCCGCCGCCACAGGTTGCCTTGGCGAAAGAGGAAAGCCGCTTTCCTTGTGAAAACTGTGGCGCCGATTACCGCTGTGATCCCGCCTCAGGCAAAAATATCTGTCCCCATTACGGTCATGAAGACACGCTTGTCACGTCAAGCCCATGGACCACCAATATTGCAGAAATTGATTTTGAGCGCACCTTGGACAGCGGTCAGGACACGACGGAAAGCGAAGACATCCGGGTATCGTCCTGCCCCAATTGCGCGGCTGAGATCCGGTTTGAAGATGAAACACATGCGCTGGATTGTCCGTTTTGCGCAACTCCGGTGGTGGTCGACACCGGAGAAAGCCGCCGCATCAAGCCTCAGGCCGTATTACCCTTTTCGATTGCGGAAAACGCCGCCCGCAAAGCCATGCAAGATTGGCTTGGCCGGCTCTGGTTTGCCCCAAACGCGCTTCGGGAATACGCGCGCCACGGGCGAAAGATGGATGGCATATATGTCCCCTATTGGACCTTTGATGCAGATACCAAAACGCGATACAGCGGCATGCGCGGGGACATCTATTACGAAACGCGTAACGTGATGCGTGACGGGAAATCCCAAACCGAACGTGTGCAAAAAATACGCTGGACCCCGCGATCAGGCCGTGTGAAACGTTTTTTTGATGATGTGCTTGTTCTGGCGTCCAGATCGCTTCCCCTGAAATATACCGAAGCGCTTGAACCTTGGCCCATGGAAGACCTCAAACCCTATTCCCCTGCCTATCTCGCGGGATTTCGCTCTGAAAGCTATACGGTTGGTTTGTCCGAGGGCTACACTCATGCGCAGGGCAAAATGAAAAAGGTCATCGAAAAAGACGTACGCTTTGACATCGGCGGGGATCGCCAACAAATCACCACGATGAATACGGATATTCAGGATGTGACGTTTAAACATGTTTTGTTGCCTGTCTGGCTTGCAGCCTATAAATTTCGCGGCAAAAGTTACCGCTTTGTCGTCAATGGACAAACGGGACGTGTTCAGGGGGAACGTCCTTGGTCACCCTGGAAAATCGCCTTTGCTGTCGCTCTTGGGCTTATTTTGGCGGGCACTTTGGGCTATTATGGCAGTCATATGCAATAGGATGGACCCATGCGCGCGCTGTTACAAAGAGTAAGTGAAGCCTCTGTCGAAGTAGACGGAAAAATCATCGGAGAAATTAGTGCAGGGTTTTTGATCCTGATCTGTGCGATGGCAGGGGATGACGAAAGCGGCGCAGACCAGCTTGTCAGCAAAATCTGCAAACTGCGTGTATTTGGCGATGAAAACGGCAAAATGAACCGGTCCCTTTTGGATATCGGGGGCAGTGCGCTAGTCGTCAGCCAATTTACGTTGGCCGCAGATATGTCACGCGGCAATAGGCCGGGGTTTTCCTATGCCGCCAAGCCAGAGCACGGCAAACTCCTTTATGAATATTTTGCAGAGCAACTCCAATCAGCGGGCGTGCCTGTGGCCACAGGATCCTTCGGAGCAGATATGAAAGTGCGTTTGCTGAACGACGGACCGGCGACATTTTGGCTGGACACAGAGCAGACGTAAGACTGGACAAATGATAATGAGGCAGCAATGTCATCCGAGCCCGATGTAGAAAAATGGGACCCATGGCAGCCTAGGGGATTATCTCAAAGGCTTCGTAAGGCTGAACGGCATTAGTATGTGGTTGGCGGTTGGGCGTTGGACCTATGGCATCGCAAAGAAACCCGCACGCATGAGGATATTGAATTCTGCTGCCTTCGAAAAGACGGCCGTATTTTATGGCAAAATTGAATGAATTAACCTTTTTTGGCGCGCAAAGCGGGTCTCTTTATCCTTTGGACAAAGACATGCCACTGCCCAAAAAGGTAACCCAATTTTGGGGATGGGACGAGGCGAAAAATGTCTGGCGCGTGGATCTTATGATTGATCCGGGCACAGAGGCCGAATGGGTGTTCAAGCGCAACCCAGACATTCGCTTGCCCCGCTCAGACGCGATATCCACCACCCCAGATGGCATCCCTTTCCTGCGCCCACCCCGATCCTTTTGTTCAAGGCAAAACACTGCCGGCCCAAAGATCAATTCGATTTCGAAACCGCCCTGCCGCACCTAAGCCAATCGGAGAAACAATGGCTTATGGGGTCAATAGAAAAGGAATATCCCCAGTGTGACTGGATTACAGAAATAATTGCGTACATTTCTACCTCACGCGCTAAATAACGCGTCGATCAAGCCGTAATTCTAAACAGCCCATCCGGCTTCGTTTAAGGGGGGCTTGCGTTAAGTGCCCTAGGAGTTGCTTGCTCCTCTGAAGCCGGATGGAGCACCTTTGCCACAAAACCACAAACGAATTTGACGTTAGTCCGCAGTTATCCTGTGGTGATTCTACGCCTTCTCTTGTGCATAGCAAGATGTTCCGATGTTTACGGAAACGCGAACCCCAAAAGCCTTAATCCTCAGATTACCAATTTATTTCAGATATTTAAAAGACAATTCTCACGTTATTTTTGTTACTTACGTTTCTGCATTTGTATATTTTTTCAACTCCGCTCGTGCAACTTGGCGACGGTGCACAGCGTCTGGGCCATCGGCAAAGCGCAGGGTACGGATATGGGTCCACATATGGGCCAGATCAAAGTCTTGGCTGATCCCGCCGGCGCCATGCATTTGCATGGCTTCATCGACAATTTTCCCTGCCATCAGAGGCGCAATCACTTTGATCTGTGAAATCCAGGGCTGGGCGGCGCGCACCCCTTGGGTGTCCATCATATAGGCCGCTTTCAAGCACAAAAGCCGCGCCATTTCGATTTCCATCCGCGCATTTGCGATAATGTCATAATTGGCCCCAAGTTCGGTGAGGGGTTTGCCAAAAGCCGTGCGCGACAATCCGCGCCGGCACATCATTTCAAGCGCCTTTTCCGCCTGCCCGATGGCGCGCATGCAGTGGTGGATACGACCGGGGCCAAGACGTCCTTGTGCGACTTCAAATCCGCGCTGCTCTCCTAAAATCACCGCATCTTTGCCAATTCTGACATCTGTAAAACGCAGATGCATATGCCCATGTGGCGCATCATCGTTGCCAAAAACCTGCATCGGTCGGAGCACTTCGATACCCGGGGTTTTAGGATCAAGCGCAAACATCGTATGCCGGCTGTGTTTTGCAGCATCCGGATCCGTATTGGCCATTAGAATATATAGTGCACAGCGCGGATCCCCTGCCCCGGAAATCCACCACTTTTCTCCATTGAGGACAAATTCATCCCCATCTCGTTTTGCTTCAAAAGACAATTGTGCTGCATCAGAAGACGCAATACCTGGTTCTGTCATCACATAGGCAGAGCGGATCTTGCCCTCCAAAAGATCGCCCAACCAGCGGTCTTTGTGTGCTTGGCTGCCATAGCGTTCGAGCACCTCCATATTTCCTGTGTCGGGAGCAGAGCAATTAAACACTTCAGCAGCGATCCCGACTTTGCCCATTTCTTCGGCGAGATAGGCGTATTCCACGGTGGTCAATCCATAGCCACGCGCACTGTCGGTCAGCCAGAAATTCCAAAGACCGCGCTCTTTTGCTTTGGCCTTGAGCCCGTCCATGATTTCTATCTGACGCTCCGTCAAGACAAAGCGGTCGCCCGAAGGATGTTTGCCGACCTCTGCGAAATATTCGCTGTTTAGCGGCGCGATTTCGTTTTCGATCATATCGCGCACTTTTTCGATCAAACCAGCAACTTTTTCACTGACGCCTAAATCCATATCTCTGTCCTATTCCATATCGGGAAGTTTATATTCTTTGAAATTCTGGCGCAGTGTCAGTTTTGACACTTTGCCGGTGGCGGTGAGCGGCAGGTCTTCGACAAATTCGACCGCATCAGGCAATTGCCATTTGGCCACTTGTTTCAATAGCATCTCGTCTACCTCTGCCTTCGTTACTCGCACCTCACCTTTCGGCACGACAACAAGCAAAGGACGTTCGTCCCATTTGGGATGAGGTACCGAAATAACCGCGCAATTTGCGACCTCAGGATGGCCCATCACAATGTTTTCAAGGTCAATCGAACTAATCCATTCTCCACCTGATTTGATGAGGTCTTTGGCGCGATCCTGAATGCTGAGGAATCCGTCACCATCGATGGAGGCGACGTCACCTGTTCCAAACCAGCCCTCTTTGTCCATGGCGGCGTGACTTGCCTCTTCATTATTGTAGTAGCCACTGATGATGGTATTGCCGCGCACGTATAATTCACCGACGGCCTGTCCGTCATGTGGCAAAGCCTTGCCCTCTTCGTCCACGATCTTCAGATCAACGCCAAAGGCACGCCGCCCCTGAAGCGCTTTGATATCAAGCTTTTCGTCCTGCGACAGCATCGCTTCCTGATCAGAAGACAGGATGCCATGGGTGCCAATCGGGCTCATCTCCGTCATTCCCCAAGCATGGCAAACGGTCACGCCGCTGGTTTCAAACCGCTCTATCATCGACCGCGGTGCGGCAGAGCCTCCCACGATAACCGATGAAAACCCTTCAGGATTTTTGCCGCGCCCTGCAATTTCCCCCTGAAGGCCAAGCCAGACAGTCGGCACGCCCCATGCAGAGGTGACTTTTTCACGATCCATCAGGTCATAAAGTGATTTTCCATCCAGCGCAGCACCAGGGAAAACAAGGGAACAGCCCGTCAATGGCGCCGTGTAAGGCAATCCCCATGCGTTCACATGAAACAAAGGAACCACCGGCAGCACCCTCGCGCCTTCTTTTAAAACGCTTCCAAGACTGACGGCGACCGTAAAGGCATGCAACACAGTTGAACGCTGCGAATAAAGCGCCCCTTTGGGATTTCCAGTTGTGCCAGAAGTGTAGCAAAGACCAGACGCTGTATCTTCTGGCAATTCAACCCAGTCAAATTCTGTCGGCTCGCCTTCAACCAGTTCTTCATAACAGAGAAAATCAATCTTTGACTGGGGCATATGCGCCTTATCCGTCATAAGGATATAAGTCATATCGGCGGGAAAATGTTCTGCTAGTGCCTCAACAAGAGGAACGAAGGTAAGATCCACGCAAAGTACTTTGTCTTGGGCATGCTGGGTGATATAGATCATCTGCTCGGCGCTCAGGCGCGGGTTAATTGTGTGACACACCCCGCCAATGCCCGCAATGGCGTAGTAAAGTTCAAAGTGGCGGTACCCGTTCCACGCCAGGGTTGCAATGCGATCTCCCTGCTTGACGCCAAGTTTTTGCAATGCATGGGCCAGTTGACCGACGCGTTGGTAAGCCTCTGGGTAAGTGTAGCGATGTATGTCACCTTCGGTTCGTACAGACACAATCTCTGATGTCTTATGGGTTTCCGCACCAAACCGCAAAATTTCGATAATTGACAAAGGACGGTGCATCATCTGACCGAGCATATGTCATCTCCCTCTTTGAACTTTTTCGCTATAAGAAAAGGAAATGAGACAGTTTGCAAGGGAGCTGAGTAAGTATTCTATAATGCCGCTACGTTCAGTTTTATTGAATTGGATCAATCACACTGATGGATGGGCTGAATGACTTTAAAAACGATACCTTCAATCTGAGCTATAAAGCTTACTTTGAAGCGCTGAGGGTTGCGCGATGTCATGCACCGACAAAGGGGTACTTGGCTTTGAGAGCCTATTGCGCACCACCCACAAAAGGCGCGATTGCGCGCGCGTTACAGCCACATAGGCAAGACGTTTCCAAAGCGGTTGACCCGCCTCGTTGCGGCCAGTGCGGGCTGCTGCATAGATGTCTGGAGCGAAGACCTGAACGGTATCCCATTGGCTGCCTTGCGCTTTGTGGATCGTTACAGCAGCCCCGTGCAGAAACGCGGCCCCCATGCTTGCTGCGAAGGGAATAAAGGGTTCTTCTTCGTCGGGCTTTTCAATTTTGATGATTGAGGCGGCAGAGAGGTTTGGATCCTCGGCCCCCATTACGTGAAGACGCGAAAAGCCAACCCGTTTGCCTGGACCAAGGTAGACCACCTGAGCCCCTTTGATCAGGCCACGCGCCTCAAGGTCGAGCCTTTTTTTTCGATGCTTCAGGGGTAATTCTATCCCGTCGCATATCAAGGGTTCACCCGGCAGCAATTCGGTTTCAGGGGCCTGATACACGCTGCGAAAGGCATGGATGAGCCGAATTCGGGTTGCGTTGCGCCAGACGAGCACTGGGCTTCGCGCCATGAGGTCGACTTCCACGCGCTGCGCCCATTGCACGCGGTCATCGACTTTTGCGATATCCTGAATTTGCGCTTCAAATTGATCAAAGGTTAACTCAGGGTCGCCCAAAACATGCGCCAGATCCAAAATCGGACTATCGCCAGATTGTCGATGGATTCGGTTAAGATGAATGACTTGGGATGGTTTAAGACCATCAAATACCATCGCACCAGATTGATTGACTGGGGCGAGTTGCGCGGGATCCCCAAACATCACAATCGTGGAAAATATGTCCTGGAGATCCTCAAACTGTTTGTCATCCAGCATGGAGGCTTCATCAAGAAACGCGATATCCAGCGGGTCTTCGCGTCGTTTCCAGCCCGTAATGAAATCCGACCCGCGCAAACCGGCAGCCGCCAATGCACCCGCAATTGATTTGTGTTCCTGATAAAAGGCAAAAGCACGGGACAGAGCGTCCTCACCCAGCCCCTCAACCGACGGTTTTTCACCCTGTCCGGTCAACCATTCTACCAACTGTTCGTATTCGGGGTCATAGACGGGTGTGTAAAGAATACGATGGATTGTGGTGGCAGGCACGCCCTGCATGCGCAGAACGCTTGCGGCTTTGTTCGTCGGGGCAAGGATCGCAAGAGACCGTTTTTCGCGTTTTTTGCGTGGCTCATAGTCCCCTAGAATAAGCTCAACCCCCGCGCGGTGAAGGGCTTTGTACAGTTCCGCCAAAAGTCGGGTCTTTCCGGACCCGGCCTTTCCGACAAGGGCTGCGATGGATGTCCCGCGCTCTTTCGCAGGAAACAGCATGTCCTCCTCAAGATCAACACCTACGGATTTCATAAGGGCGCTGATTTTGTCAAAGGCCTCGGCCTGATCGGGAGAAAGTTCTATTTCGCTAAATGACATCCCAAAAAGGCTACACCCCCGCGGATTAAACCGCCAGCATCAAAAAAGGTTTTACACGATTAAAAGTTCTGACTGGGTGGATTTATATTTGTCAAAAAACCACTGGGCAGATTCCCGCGGTTCAACCCCCGCAATCTGGCAAATCTGCTCTCTTTGCACGGCGTCCAACGTCCAAAGACCAATTCCGACAAATTCTTTACCTTGGCCTTTTTGGGCGATCAAATTCGGAGAAGATCCAAGCAGACGGTAAATGCGAATCATACGTTGATCAAAAACACCCAGACATTGTTCTACGCCGCAGCCCAACATTACCTCACCAGCCGAGAGCATCAAACGTGCAGCAGTTTCTCGCGGGGCGTGTCTGGAAAGACAAAACCGAGTGCTTTCCCAAATAAATGGGCTTTGAATGCTACCCCCACCCAAGAGATCTGTAAAATGTTCATTAACCATGCATCGCCCAGTGGTCGGCATCAAACGCATGGAACCTGCATGACGCCCCGAAACATCTTCCCAAATCACATAGAGCGGGTTGAGAGCATCATATTCATCCATCTCATGACCGAGGTCATTCACGCTCACATCCCAGTTTAGCCGAGTTTTAAATTGATATGCACGATCAGAATACATACTGTCGCGCAAATGAGGAAAAGTATCCAATTCCGATTTATATAGATATCTCAACATTACCGCCTCCTAAGTATACACCTAGTGATTTGGCCTAATCGAAACTGGTTATCATGTTGCGAGACCAGCGCACGCTGGGGTCTAAAAAACGATCAAACCCCGACTGATGGCGGCTGCAACTGCATGAATGGTGTTGACTGCGCCCAATTTGTACCGTGCACTTTCCGCATAAGCGCGCAAAGTATGTTCAGAAATCCCCATTGTGTTTGCCGCCTGTGCACGACTGTACCCCAAAGAAAGCAACGTCAGCGTTTCTGTTTCCCTCGGAGATAGGGACTGAGCGGGTTCTGCAGATTTGTCTGGTTCAAGCTCCAGCGCTTTCTTGTTGAACATATGTGCAATCAAAATAAAATCACGCCGCGCGTACTGAATGATTTTTTCCCATTCATCATCAGAACAGGTGTGATTAACTGTAAAGAGCGCGTATTGTCCATGAGGTCCGCGGATCGGGATTGATAACCCCTGATTTCCAAGGCCAAAATCAATCGCCTAGCGCAGAAAACTGCGCGCAGCCTTGCTTGTCCAGTCCAGTTCCTTCCAATTCACCGGATGAAATTTCTGAAGACACCCGAGTATCACAGGATCGATATTTATATATCCTTGAGATTTGTATCGCTCGATCCAGAGTTCGGAGTAAGTCCCAACCCCCATCTCAGAGCCTTTTGCATTGACCCAATGATAAACTAAATGATCGACACCAAAATCTGACCTCAGGCTTTCAATGACGCTTTGCAGGTCAGTTCTGCTCTGAGCGGCCTCCAATCGAGAAAGCGACTTCTCGTAGGGCGTTATTTGGGCGTACCGGGTCAATCAAGGTTTCTTCTTGTTTCGATTCAATTTCAACCATCGCCATCAGTTGAGCATCCTCGATCCGCGAGGCAAGGGCATCCATACCGTTATCCTTAGCAAATTTGCCCAAATCGCTTAGTACGTCAATTATCCAATCTTGCTTCATTCGTGGCCTCTACGTTCGGCAGTATCAATAGATCTTAATATTATACTTTATTTGCAATGCGCTGCAGAAAAAGCTGCCGATTCATACCCCCCAAAAATAGCGGGGTAAAAGTTAATAAGCGTTTGAAATTTCGTTACCCAAAAATGAAAAAACGGCCGCGCGTGATGTTGCGGCCGTTTCTTGAAACACCAAAGTGATTCTTATTTCGTCAGCGCATCCTCAAAAGTGCGCAATCCGGTGCGCGGAGATTGAACCAACACAGCCATATTTCCGGGCTTATGTTCGTTACGGCGCATTTTGATATGCGCAGCTGGAATTTCGTCAAAACCAAAGACTTCGGACATACAGGGATCCAGACGTCTTTC
>Ga0075480_10001030_pt1 | contig 17404 bp, 10 predicted proteins | sample DEB08_DNA_7_FD_81590 | JGI IMG/M metagenome (GOLD analysis project Ga0075480, IMG submission 81590) | Aqueous microbial communities from the Delaware River and Bay under freshwater to marine salinity gradient to study organic matter... | ecosystem: Environmental > Aquatic > Marine > Coastal ... | reverse complement strand
TTTGAGGTCGTAAAAACCGTTTCTATCCCAAATACCGTGGTAGTAAATGTATTTATACCTTTCGTTGCGAATCGCTAGTGTTGTTGGTACAGCAGGGAAGTTCCATTCCCAGTGATACTCATAAAGAATATGTTTGCGCCATGGAATGTCTTTTCCTTCCATAAAGGCCTTAAAAGAAGCGCCATCCATGTTTGCCTTCTCAGGAGCTTTAATACCATAGAAGTCGAGAATACTAGCAGCCATATCTATATTCTGAACCATTTTAGAGACTTTGGTAGATTTTAAATTACCTGGAGCCCAGGCCAGTAGCGGAACGCGAATCGATTCTTCAAATGCATCTCGTTTATCGTAAAAACCGTGTTCTCCTAACTCAAAACCATTGTCACCCATATAAAGTACAAGAGTATTTTTTGAAAGGCCGCTTTTATCAAGGTAGGTTAATACTTGATTAACATTTTCATCAACTGCATGAACAGTTTCACAGTAATTTCTATACCATTCTTTAAATGAAGGAACAGGATCATTGTCGAAGTTGCCTGTCTCCATATGGTCTATACCGTGAATACCGTATCGGCGTTCTTTCATCCATTTGGATTGAGTTTGGTAGTTCTTTTCGGTTAGGGCCATGGTTTGAGGATAAACAATCTTTTCTTTCTCATATCTTTCAGCATGTCTTTTTGGTGGCTGAAATGGGTAGTGAACTGCTTTGTAAGAAAGCTGGAGATAAAACTGTTTCTTCTCTTTAGTTTTAAGCCAGTCAATTGCCAGTCCAGTCAGGATATCAGCATTGTACCCTTTAAACTGCTTTTGAGTTCCGTTAATGTTTAATAGAGGATCAAAGTATGTTCCTTGTCCCTTGAAGCTTATCCAGTGATCAAAGCCTTTTCGTGGGTTATCATCATCGTGGCCCATATGCCATTTGCCAATGAAAGCCGTTTCTACACCAGCTTTCTGGAGGTATTCAGGGAAAAATACAGTTCCTTTAGGAACAGGTCTTTGGTTATCAACCACTTTATGCTTATGCATGAATTGACCAGTTAAAATAGAAGCTCGACTAGGAGAACATAAGGAAGTTGAAACAAAGGCATTTTCAAAATGAATACCTTCTTTAGCCATGCGGTCTAAGCCGGGGGTTTCAAGGAATTCGGGAGCTTTATCCATAAAGCCCATAAAATCGTAACGGTGGTCGTCACTGACAATCAGAATAACATTCTTTATTTCAGCAAAACTAATCTGAGAGATAGCTAGAAACAATAAGGGGACAAGAAATTTCATATAGGCACCGCATAGTTAATATTTATATAAATAACGCATGTGAAATATATATACTTACAGAACTTGATCTTTTTTATATTTAATTTTTGTGAAAATTGTCCAAAAGCTGATTCTCACCCACATTCAAAAATAAGACTACGAAGAAACTATATGTGGAGAGGACCTGTGAAAAGAAATACTTTTACTTTGATTGAATTGCTTGTTGTGATAGCAATTATTGGGATTTTAGCATCGATGTTACATCCATCATTAGCAAAAGCTCGCCGTAAAGCAATAATGGCTGTTTGTACTAGTCAGATTAGACAACTATCCATGGGGCAGCTTTTATATTGTGAAACGTATAATGGCTATTTTCCAGATACTGAAGGAGAAGGTTATTCCAGACATAATTGGGGCTGGGCCGGTAACTCTGACCGTTGGGATCGATATCTTGCGACAAAAAGGCCTGTCAACCCATTCATCACCTCTAATCTCTCAGATGAAGTTGAAATGAAGTTTTTAGAATGCCCTTCTGATGAAAATCCATATGCTTACAACAAGTATGGAGAAGGGAAATATTCTTGGTACAAGGTTTATGGAACGTCGTACAGCATCAATAAGGGGCCGATGGATAATAGTCTTGGAAATAGAGGTGAGGGTGCACCTCAACAGCTTCTACAAGTTAAAGAGCCTTCACGAATGGTAATGGGGCTAGAGAATCATGCAGTAAATGTTTTCCAGGGATTGCCAGAGTCTGATGATAGAGAGTGGAATATAAATTCTGCTCACAACATAGGAAATAAAAAGTTTACTAACTTAATACGAGTAGATATGTCGGCTCTTATTAATAAGAGAATTTATCGGAGAGAGGAGTTAGGCTTTAACTGGTTCGATGAAAGTTTTACTATCGAAAATAATAGGTAAAAAAGAAGGCTCCTCAGAAATTGAAGAGCCTTAATTGAAGAATTACTTCTTCTTTTTTCTCGTGGGTTTTAAACCATTCTCGGCAGCTTTTTTAGACATCTCAATTGCTTTAGCACGGTCTTCTTCTGAGTAATCCCAGAATTCATCTACCACAGCTTTGATTTTAGGAAATTTCTCATCTGTATCTTTGATGTCTTCTCTCATTTTTCGTAGCTGCTTTTTTAGCTCAGCAACAACGCTTTTGTATTCTGGGTTGTCATATTGATTAACATTTTCGTCTGGATCTTTTCTAAGGTCGTAGAGTTCCCAAGCTGGAGGGGTTTGAAAACGACCTTTTTCTTTGTAGTCAACACCATAGTAATAGATTAGTTTAAAATGCTTTGTTCTTATGCCAAAATGGGCAGGATTATAATGGTGGGCTAAGTGCATCCAATAACGGTAATAAGCAGCTTTTTTCCAATTCTCTGGCTCTGTACCAGTCTCTAAAATGCTCCTAAAAGATTTACCTTGCATGTACTTTGGAGTTTTGACTCCTGCGAACTCGAGCATCATTGGAGCGAAATCTACATTTTCAACAATTGCATCTGAAACGTTTCCAGCTTTGATTGATTTTGGGAAACGTACTAAGAATGGCATTCTTTGAGCTTCTTCATACATCCAGCGTTTATCCATGTAATCGTGCTCACCAAGCATGAAGCCTTGGTCACCTGTGTAGATTATTAGGGTATTATCGTAAAGACCTTCTTCTTTGAGGTATTTGAACAAGCGAGCAAGGTTGTCGTCGACTCCTTTAACACAGCGAAGATAGCGTTTTAGGTATAGTTGATAAGCTGCACGCTTTGCATCAGTATCGCTCATTTCATCAACATTGGCAGGCTTTTTCCAAGGGCCATTATCTTTGGTATAATTTCTATAAACATGACGACGTCCAATAGAAGTACCGACAAACTTTTCAAGTTCTCCATTGTGACCACGAGTAGCGATCGAGCCAAAGTTTGGTTGTGCCCATAGGTTCTTAGGCTCAGGGATTTCTACATCTTCAAGGTAAGAATCGTAGCGAGGCGCATTTTCAAACATGTCATGCGGTGCTTTGTAGTGATGCATTAGGAAGAAAGGTTTGCTCTTATCTCGTTTAGTTTTAAACCATTCAAGTGTACTATCAGTGATACAATCAGAAGAATGTCCTTTCATTTGAACTATGTTTTTACCCCATTCTCCTTTACCGCTTTCTTTGAAGATTGGATTAAAGTATTTTCCTTGACCAGGTAAAACTTTGTAGTAATCGAAGTTTGGTTCTTTCTTTAGGTGCCACTTACCAATCATCGCTGTTGTGTAACCAGCTTTTTTCATTTCTATAGCCAGAAATTGTTCTTCTTTTGTTAAACTGCCTCCAAGGTCATAGACTCCATTTATATGGTTATATTGGCCAGTCATTATTGCCGCACGACTTGGAGTGCAAATAGCATTTGTGCAGAAGGCATTTTTCATGATAATGCCTTCTTTAGCAAAAGCGTCTAGGGTTGGGGTAGGGTTTAACTTAGCCAATCGGCTTCCATACACACCAACAGCCTGAGAAGTGTGATCGTCAGACATTATAAAAATTATATTTGGCTTATCTTGAGCGAATACTGAAAAAGACAGCACTATCCATACACATATATTTTTTAACATTTCAATACCCATCGTTTAATTGAATTAAGTTTAAGCTATGGGCATTTATTGAGAATCTATTGAACTTTTACTGCATAGTCTTGAATAAAAAATCCATAATTTAACTCTAATTAAATTATTTAACTAAATGATCAGTAAATATTTAAAATTGAAGGAATTGGATTAGAAAGAATTTATACTTTTTCACGATCTCATCTTTAGTCAATTTTATTCTTGTATGTGAGTGAGAAATTGTTTTTAAACAAAGAAGTTTAATTAAATTTGATATATTTGTCGAAAATACCACTTTTGTGTTATATCCTATACTAAGGAAATCGAGAAATATATGGGGAAAGATATGAGTTTCATTCATAGAAAAGCTTTAGTCATTTGGGCTTTAATGATTACTGCTATTTCAGTTCAAAATGCTCAAGGAAATGAGTTATATCAGCAACTTTTCAATGATGGATGTAAGTGGCGTGGAGAACACTATGCAAAGGTTCGGCAGGGATTAGAGAACCAGGGAGAAAAAATTCTTCCATTTTTGGAAAAGAAGAAGGCTTCAAAAGATTTTAATGAAAATATGTTTGCTCGCATTTTGATTAAGAGAATCCAAGATCCTAAAGCAGCCGAAAAGTGGCACCAGGAAGTACTTAAATTAATACCATACCAAGAGGCTAATCAATACAATAAACTTCACACAGATAAACTTCCCAAAACTGCTACTGAGATTCCAGTTGAGTTTATGGTTGATATGCTATGGGAAAATAAAAAAGCTCAAAGTAATCATCCCCACGATTTTCCGCTATTACTGAGTTTACAGTATTACCTAAACCCAAGTCTTGAAGCCATGAGGGCATCGTTTGATTTGCTGACAAATCATTACTCTACAAGTCTGTGTGTAATCGAAGGGACAAAGAAGTTAGGCTTGGAATCAGCATCTTTTTTGAGGAATGAAATTTCTAAATTTATTCATTTGAACCCCTCTATAGAACGCGATGATGTTTCCACTCAGAAAGAAAGAGATGAGTGGAACTTATACGAAAAACAATCGCTTAGAATGGAGGCTGCAATGGATGCTCTTTTTGCCATAAATGATAAAGAAGCCATACCGCTTTTAATTAAGTGTTTAAGTCTGCGTCACCGTTATTACAAAGATATTGAAACTATCACTTCATATCTAGCGCGTTTTAAAGCTGTTGAATCTGTAAATCCAATGATGGATTTTGCTATATATGCTGCAGAAAGAAATAATCTGGAAGGCCGTCATGAAAATCCAGGTTTTATTGTCACGAAAGACCACATCATGAAGCTTGGTAAAGGAGTAATTCCTGCTTTGCGGAAACGTCTGTCGAAAAGTACCAAAGAGGTAGATCGAATAATCATAAATAGTTTCATTCATCAACTCTCGGGCATAGAAAGTCCAGAAGCAAAAATAGCGAAACTCAAAGAAGATGTCTTGTTATATCCAAGGGCGGAAAATTTACTTCTTTTACACAGTTTAACTAAAGAAGATGTTTTTAAGCGATTAGTGGATGTCGCATTCATGAATACTTACCACATCAGATTTCCAGTGAATGAACAAAATGAAATAAAGGTTAATGCTTGTTTAGCTCTAGGAAAACTAAATGATCGGCGTGCTATTCCACTTTTGAAAAACGAAATTATCAAGCTGCATAAGTATCTCAAAGAGCAGATCAATGGAAAGAATATTTTTACATTTAATGCTCAAAAAGTAAGAGAAACCGGATATGCATATGGGACTCACAATACATCTTTAGCAAAGATCTTAAACTGGGGCGATACATGTGTTCTTGCTTTACAGAGAATGAGCCTTGAGGATGCTAAGCAGGCACTTCAAGAAATATCAATTTTACCTGAATACAAGATTCTAGCGGAGACATCACTTCTACACAAAACTAAGCCAAACGATGTAGTAAAACAATTGGAATCAAAATCATCTGCTGAAAGGGAAGCCGCAGCCTTAGTACTTTATGAAAATAAAGATAGTCGTTCTGTATTGGAATTATTACGAGCAACAGCAAGAAGGCAGGGACCTTCTCATTTAGTTTGGAAGAAAAAAGCCCTGTCATTTAATGTTGATTTAACTGAAATACTTAAGAAGCTCTCTGAAAGTTTAGATGTTAGAGAAAAAGTATTAGGACAATCGATGTTGATTGAAGTTACGGACGCCAAAAGAGCTGCAAAGTGTGAAAAGTTACTCCTTCAAGCTGCTGAGAGGGTGTCAATGATGCATTATCACAAAATTGGCATGGTTGAGAGCTCAGGTGAAAGACTGGCTAAAGAGATTCAAAAAGAAGATATATCTATGATTCAAAGTAAATGCCTCTTTGCTTATGGGGTCATTCGTAGAGGAGTAGCCGCATTTGCTTTGGGAGAACATAAAAGCGATACATCTATGAATGTGTTAGCTCAATCCATAAATATGGGTTCGATGGGAGGTTCAAATCCTGCCGCAATGACTTTGCTAAAATATGGTGATAAAGCAAAAGATTTAATTGCTAAAACACCAGCTCCAAGCCCTGGGCAGCACGATACTGGTTTAAGAGTCACAATGCACCGCTATGGAACAAGAGTTCTGGCAGAACAAAAAGACGTTCGAGGAGTAGAGGAACTCTTGAAAGGAATCAAAACTTTGAGTGAAGATACATCTCTTGATCGATGGCAATATAGATTGGGGATTTATTTATCCGCTGCCCACAAGATGCATGATAAACGTCTGGTTGATCCACTAATAAATTTATTAGATTTAACCGAAGTGTCTGACAATACAGAAAAGATTTTGGATATTCTTTCTGCCTATGATCACAAAAGGCTAATCCCTCTTTTTGTGAGTTACCTCCGATATATTGATAAAGACAATAAACACATAGGTCATCATGATTTATTCGAAGCTGGAGCTACTTCACTAAGCCGAAACTTAAAAGGAGATATCGGGGAATTTTTAATAAAAGTATTCAATGAATCAGAGGATATAAAAATACGTAAGGCTGCCTTATTTACTCTTGCTAGTCTTTCTTATGATTACACTCCCTATCCAGGTGATCGTTTATGGCATGAAAAGGCTTTTGAATCAGAAAAAAAACATCAAGAAGCTTATAAAAAAGTACATAAACTTGCTTATCAATTAATGTTAAAAGCTATAAAAGACCCTAACCCTAAAATTAACCAAATGGCGGCTATGGGGCTTACTATTCTAGCGCAAGGGAGAGAGTCTGAAGGTATTGTAGCAAGCCCTACTGCCGTGCCTCATTTAAATGCCTGGTGTAAGAGTCAAAATAAAGTCCTTTATTCTATGATTGAGTTTTTAGAGGAACATGGAAATAAAGAAAGTGAAAAGATATTGCTAAATATTTTGAAGTCTTATGATCCTAGTAAAGGAAACCGCCATATTGTTTATTACTTAGCAAAGAAAAAGACCGAGGGCGCAATTCCTGTTTTATCTAGAAATCTTCTTGCCAGTGGAGAGAAGAGTGATTGGGAATACTCTTATGAGGAGCTTGAAGGCTTACATCATTTCGGTCAAGAAGGTGCGAAAGCCATACATGAAGTACTTAATCAAATAGATGATATTAATGGTGAAATAAGGCTAGTTGAAGCTTTGGGAGCACTAATTTATAAGCGGGCGGTCGAAGATGTAGCCAAAGTCCTGAAAAAGTTAATTACTGACGATTGGCAAAAGCTGGGTATATATGACAGAAATTATTATATTAGAAAAGCTTATCTAGAAGGTACGAGAAAAGTATTTAAAGCTTACTTTGCTTTGGCACCTGAATTAGCAAAAAAGGAAGCAGAAAAGGTTTTACTCAATGGACCTGAGATGCTTAAGTTGGTCGCTATCGAAGTTTGGGCAATGAAGCCCTCAGATATTAAAGCTTGGGAACCACCTAAAGATTCATTCTAGAGGTGGTTGAGCAAAGAGCTTTACTTCTTTTTGTAGTCGTCACCATTTAGACTTTTAACTACAGACTTCATCCATGAGTGAAGGTCGGCTTTCATTTTTTCAAAGACTTGTTTGTGCTCTGGCGATTTAGAAAGATCATTTGTTTCCATTGGATCTTTCTCTAAGTTGTAGAGCTCATATTTTTTCCCGTTTATACAATGAACTTTCCACGGCCAGTCATTTAATGCAGAGTGACCAGTCTTAGTACTTTCATCGAATTTTGGGAATTCATTTACATCTTTTAGCATTCTCATTTCGTTATGTGGCAGAGGAGCGTTTGCTTGCTGCTTCTCCATGATATCTTTGAGAATTCGATCACTCCAAGTGCTTTGTCCACCTTGGATTTTGTGCCAAAAGCCCATTGCATTACTACGTTTCATTTCCTTACCGTAAATGGCTTGGCTAACATCGATTCCATCGAGAGGATGAGGGAAGTCTGCTTTTATTCCAGCCATTGCTAGAAGTGTTGGAAGCATATCTGAAGTAGATGCAGGAAGTTTGGATTTTCCCTTAAGGTTTTTTGCTGGCCATTCGATAAGAGAAGGAACGAGTAAGCCACCTTCGTAGATGCTGCCTTTCTTTTCTCTTCCACCAGAACTTTCTTTAACTAGGCCTCCATTGTCACTGAAGTACCAAAGAATGGTGTTATCAGCGATATTCATATTCCTGAGTTCTTTTCTAAGTCGACCTAACTGTTGATCTAATAAAGTAATTTCACGATAGTAGGGAGCGTGCTTTTTGCCGTCATATAAGCTAGGGCCTGCAGGGACTTCTCTGAAGGGGTCATGAGGAGACGGGAACCAAATTATTGTGAAGCTGGGACCGCTATCCTTATGCTTTTTCAAAAACTTAAGAGCTTCATCCATAAGAATAACAGAACCTTTACCTTTATATTGCTTAACTTTTCCATTGTCACTCAGGTAAGGATCATTATCAAAAAAGTTTAAACCTACAGTCCATTCATCAAAACCCATACCACTAGGGTTACATGGACTGTTAGGTTGGCCAGAACCTAGATGAACTTTGCCAAAAATTCCTGTTTTATATCCGTTAGCCTTAAGAATCTCAGCAATAGTGAGCTCATGTGGTCGCATGTAACGGCCATGGTTTGTAACCTTGGTTCTGATAGGAGAACGGCCGCTAAGAACACTTGCTCGAGTTGGAGAACAAACAGGAGCTCCCGCATAAAACCTTTCAAAGACAAAACCTTTTTTAGCCATCTCATCCATAGTTGGAGTTTGAACGAAAGGGTGGCCATTGTAGCCAGTGTCACCCCAACCCTGATCGTCGGCCATTACGAGAATGATGTTTGGTTTTTCTTGATCTTGGGCAGCGACCCTAGAAAAAGAAATGATAGATAATATTAGGAGAGTAAATAATTTTTTAGTCATACATTTATACATCGGTTATTTTTTTATAATCTTATTATAAATCTCACATTCGTTAAATACACGCGATTGTATTGGATTTTCTTGAAGCTAGTTCTCTAAAGTTATAAATAGAGTCTTTTTCATCAACATACATCATATTTAATTACTTGATTGTACTGTAAGTTTGTCCTGATAAAAAGGAGCCAGCTCCAAGTTGTGAGACTAGGAGCTGGGCCAGCGTGTGTGTATTGTATGTGATTAAAACAGACTGAATGTATTTAAGCATTCCATCTACTAATAAAGCTAAGTTAGAAATCATGTTTTTAAACAGGCAAAATATGCAATAAAGGTCGTTTTTGTGTAAAGGTTGTATGTTTTGCGGCCAAGCACAAGTTCCTACTTAAAGTTGGCGGAGTTTTGTTTGACAAAATCTTCTAAACTTATGAGCTTTGGTTTTGGCGTAGTTCTCATAAATTTAAAGTCATTTTTCATACCACCACGTGGTTTGACGGTTTTCTCTAATTTGTCGACAAATTCTTTAGGGAGATGTTGTCCATAATACTTGATAGCACCGACTCCACTCATTCGTCTGGCATATCCACCATGGCCATACTCAAAGAGGTAGTCCATTCCAGCTTGGAGTCCTTCTATGATATGGTTTTGAGCAAGAACTCTAAGTCCATTTGATCTAACTGCTTTGTTAAACATAACTCCACTTGGGGCCGGCTTTTTAAGCCCTGTATATATATCTGGTAAAAGAGTTGCTATTTCATATTTATTTAGACTTTTGTAGATATTTGACATAGCTGAGCGAGCTCCGCCATCATCAACTTTTAAAACCTTTCTAACGACAATGAGTCGTTTATCCTGAGGTATCTGCTGCCATCTTTCTTTATTGAGCATACCTTTAGAAAAAAGAGCATAAGTTGCGTAGTTTCGAGTCCAAGTACGGAATTCGTCCGGATAGTCCTGACACACCATATCAATCAATTTTGGTATCGCTTTATGAACGATGGGAGTCAGTCCGTGCTCTTTATATTTTGAGTTGTAGTTGACAGCTTGAATTGCATAGTAACGCTCAGTCATTGACTTGGCATTGAGACTTTGAGTAAGGATATGTTTTAAGGCAGCTTCAGAAGCCATGCCAGCATATTGTAATGCTATACATGCACCATAACGGCTATACTTATCTTCTGAACTAAGCATCGAAATTAATTTATCAACGACATTGATTTTTTGATCACCAAGCTCGATTGCAGCTCTTTTGCGAACAAGAGGTGACCAGTGATTGAGTAGTTTAAGAAGTTCTGGAGCTGATTTACCTTTAGCACTTAACTCGCTTGCTTTCGCAATTTCAGCTGCGTCAGCTCTGGAAAAATCTTCGACCTTAGTACCACCTTTTCCTGTTATGTATAGCTGCTTTCTAGGTAAACAATATTCAAGTAATCTTGCTCCGGTAGTATCCCAGTTTCTGTACTTGCCTTTGTCTTCTTTTTTAAGTGAGAACTGATAGATAAAAGAACCATCATGCCTTCTTTGAAGTTCATGTCGCCATCTTGTTATTTTATCAAACTCCATTGTTGAATAATGCCCTCCAACGGCAGCTCCTAAAGGTCCCCAAAGACGGCTGAAGAATGGACCTGTATGACCTCTCTCACGGTCATTCTTTGCTCCCAGGCTCATTCTTGAAAAAAAGTCAGCGGCTTCCTTATCCTGCATAATATTGAAAAGAACAGCAGCATGAGAACTACTACCATTGTTATCATGCACTTTACCAGGAACATGATCTCCGTATGGTAAACAACCCTTGTCTGAGTAAAATCTGAGGAAAGCTGTAGATTTATTGACAGCAGTATTAATGAGCTCTGTGTTCAGACCACATTTTTGAGCAAGAACCAGGGACATTGCACAAGTTGCTGAAATTTGGTTCATAGCTCCATAGGCACAAGCAATTCCAAATGGCTTTCCATCATTTTGTTTCAAGTCGGCAATTCCGTGACTCCAAGTTCCTACACCGCTTCGTCCACCAGCAATGACGTTCGATAGTTTTTTGATGACTGGGAGAGCACCTGGATCCTTTGTTAGTAGATAATATTCACATGCTAGAAGGTTTTGGTAAGCTAAAAACCAAGCTCTGGTTTTTTTATAGTCATCTGGACTTTTCTCGTCCATTCTCTTGACGAAATTACCTACTAGTTTTAAGTGCTTTTTGTCACCTGTGGCAAGCAAGGCTAATCCATTTAATGAGGCCGTGAGCATATTTCTACGTCTTTGAAGAGGATCTAAAGAGCCATTTTTTAAAATAGACTGTACGGCATTCTCTATGATCTTATCTGTTTTTTGGCATCTGTAAGGTGCAGTCGTGCTGTACGACCCCATGACTTGTAGCGTTATAGTAACAGGTATTGTTTTACCTTTTCTCCAGACATTTAATGTGAGTTTTCCAGCATTCTTTGCCTTTTCAGCTTCAGTTATTGCATGAGAAAGCATTTTTGGAGCATTGTCTGTAAATAGCTTATTTTTCACTCCAGCTGGAAGACTAGGTGAAATGACTCCTAAAATGACGTCTCCTCTTTCCAATTTACCAACAGCTGGTGAATCTTTTAGTATCTCATGGATTTGAATAGTTCTAGTTTTACTGCTTACATCGACACTTCCAGTAGACCAAATGTTACCTATGGCTCCTATGGGGCCTAGATTCCAGGAAATACACTTACCTTCAAGTTTTTCGCCTTTAGTGTAATCGGGCTCTTTAGGCCCAGCCTTATCCGCAGCGATTAGACTTGGAATGAACATTGTACAAATTAGAAACAAGATAAATTTCATTTAATAATCCTTAATAAATTTCCTAAAATGAGCACATCGCGTTCTGCTCATTTGAACTCAATTTTTATACCTTTTGTCAGCTATATGCTGAATATGACAAGCAAAATGTCTTTCAATCAAAATTTATTAATTACTCATTTATCTAGTTAATTGAATTTTATTAAATATGGATTTTTCAGGGCTCGTTCGCAAATTGCAGGGTTTACAGATATTGGCTCTTGTTTGCAGAATATGTTCCTTTTTAAATTTGTCACTAATGTTACTTTTGTCTTACTGTGTTTTAAATATTTACATGGAGATGTGTACAAATGTTGAAGTCTGTAGTAGTAGCAATTGTTTTCTTAGCTGCATTCAGCCAGCCCGTAGATGCTTACCCTAGACCACTGGAAATACTTCTTGAAGGCGTTGATGATATCGGTGAAAGAGCTCGCCTTATTAGAATTTACCAAAAACCTATTACTGAAGAAGATAAAAAGCTTGTCAATGCTGCAAGAGCAAAAGCAAATGCAGAAAGAGGAAAAAGCTCCAAGAATACCGGTAAGAAAAAAGGTGGTAAGAAGAAAGGCAAAAAAGGCAATAAGAAAAAACGTTAATGTACTGCCTCAAGGAATATTTCTCTAAGCCATTTTGAGATGTAAGTGGTGCGATAAGGGGCCAGCTTGTAGAAGAGTGCTAAGATAGCTTCTTCTGCAGGCGAGTCTTTTATGACAAATTGGCCAAAGTGAATTTTCACTTAAATAGAGTTTTTAATCTTCAAAAAAATCAAGAGGCATTGCCATAACATGAAGACCGACAGCAGTGTTGCTGGAGTTTAAGTTTCTTCGGATTCTGGCACTTAAATCATCATATAAATAATTTGCATCAAAACCTCTGCTAGTTACATAGCCCGCTTGAGTGTGAGATCGCCAGTAGAAATTGTCTCTTATATTTTCATCTCCATCTGCCGCAGAGTAGGAATCTTTTGAGCTTGAAAGTAAGGTGTGGTTTGAGAGCCAGAAAGTTTCTTGGCCTTTGTATGCTCCAGACATGTCAGATAATAAAATTCTTGATTCTCTTGAAGATGCATCATTTGCCCAGTTGCCATATTCAACAGTTTCTCCCACACGTAACATTGGGCGATTGACAATTCCCCATTTCGGTTGATAGAAGCTGTAATAGTGTTGGTAGCTAGTTAAACCCCAGCTATTGCCTAATGGAAAGCGTCTGGCAGTTTCGGTAGTTCCATCCCCATCTGTATCTTTGGTCCAGGTTGGAGAGTTTTCATAGTACTGTTCAAAAGCAAAAGGACATGCAACTATTTCTGCTGCCTTTTTGCTGTATCTGTTGTACTGGTCAAAACCGAGATAATCTAAGAGTAGATAGGTTTCGCCAGTTAGCCTTTGTAGCGGATTTGTTGCTAAAAGTCTACCGTTGTAGTTACTCCCACTATTACTGTTTGGAATCTTGCTCAAATAGTAGTCATTGTTATCAACAGTGTAATTGATTAAAGCTAAACCTTGCTGACGGATATTCGATAAGCATAAAGCATTTCTAGTTCTGTGTCTGGCATCACTTAAACTTGGTAAAAGTAGAGTCATTAATATACCAATTATGGCTATCACTACCAAGAGCTCTACCAGTGTAAATTTTTTCTTTTTCATTTGTCTCTTAAAATCCCGCATATATCTAAACCTCAATGTTAAAGTAGCCATTTTGAGAATTAGAAACAAGTGACAATTATCGTAATGAGAGTATAAATATAGTAGAAGTGATTATTGGTAGGTTGAGCTTTTTGTTAGGTATAAAAGGTGGCTGACTAAAAGGTAGGCTATACTTTAGTCAGCACTTCTTGTTAATTGTCTATGAAGTCTTAAATATTGTAATTTAAAAGTAGGGAATTAAGAGTTACATGTTCGATTTTTGCTTTACTCTTTTTTGCTTTGCACCACTTAAAGTCGATGTAGTCCATTAACTTTCCAGTGAGCACTTTTTCTATATCGGCAAAATCAGGTCTACCAGCAAGGTTAGCTCTTTCTAAGCCCTTATGCTTTATATAATAGAGCTCTTTTGCCTCTGGAGTGTAGCTTTCTCTATCAAACCAAAGAACAAAACGCCAAGTATCAGTACGGACAGTGTAGCCCATTTTTTCTCTTCCATCTGGAGCGTGCCAAATTCCATATCGGAAAATCTGGCTATAGGCGATATTTTCCCATTCACAGTGTTCTTTTTTAATAATAGGAACTAATGATTTCCCCGCTTGAGAATCAGGGATTTTTAGATCCGCCAACTCGCAAACTGTAGGGAAGATATCAATTGATTCTACAACCTGATTTCTAAGAGACTCGCCATCAACCTCTATTCCCGCAGGTTTGATGATGAGAGGCACTCTAGTGTCTTGCTCATAGTTGGTCATCTTGCCCCAGCTACCATAATCACCCAGTTTCCAACCATTGTCACCCCAAATAACGATGTTGGTATTATCGTAAATACCTAGATCTTTGAGGCAGGCAATTAGCTTTCCAATTTGAGTGTCCACGTAGGTGACTGAGGCAAAATACCCATGCCGTAAAAGCTTGGCTTCGTTCTCATTTAAACTTGCTTCTGTAGGATGCTTAACATGAGTAAAGCCGGTGTATCCACGTAACTCTCTCATATTATTAAGAGCCATTGCCGGAGCCCCTTCCGGTGGCGTAGCAAACTCTGCAAGATCAATACTTTCTCTTTCATACATATCCCAATATTTTTTGGGAACGTTGAAAGGAAGGTGAGGGCGATAATAACCAAGCCCAAAGAAAAATGGTTTGTCCGCAACAGCTAAGTTTTTGAGCTTTTCTACTGCAACATCTGTTTGAGCACCGTCATAGTACGCATCGTCAGGTACATCGAGGCATTCTGTAGCACTAGCTTTTAAGTACCATTCGCCATACTCGTCAATATACTTGTCAGCTTCTCCTTTATTGCTAATCTCTTTCTTACGACATTCGAGATATTCAAGGTTATCTTCATCTCTGTAAACAGCATCAGGATCATATGGGTAACCCTTTATGTGAAGCTTCGGTTCTGACCATGATACAGGATCTTGTCGGTCGTTGTGAAAAATTTTTCCTATAGCGCAGGAATGAAAGCCATTCTCCTTAAAATACTGAGGCATAGTCATGGCTTTTTTGTTCAATTCACGAAAATGTTCATAGAGACCCCAGACAGCAAGATCATCAGGTCTTCTTCCGGTCAACATGCTTGAACGAGATGGGTTACAAACTGCTACTTGGCAATAGTTCCTTTCAAATACAGCAGAGTCTGTAGCAAGTCGATCAATATTTGGGGAAATGACATGCTCATTACCGTAACAACCAAGTTCTGGGCGTAAGTCATCAACACAGATGAAGAGTACGTTTTTCTTTTTATCCATAGCCATTTCCGATATTTGATTTGCCGTATTCTATGTCAATGAACATATAGATTTTAAGTAATGCATTCAAGTATCAAATTATGTATAAAAGATGGATATTACGTATATTTTAATGTGTTTTATTTATGCAGTGTAAGTTTATAATATTTAGTGTTTTATTACTAAGCCTTTTTTGCTAATAAAATCACTTAAAAGTTATTTATATTCAAAAACTTAAAGATTTAATGTAAGCGGTGAGTGTCTCTAAACTCTTTTGGAAGCATGCCAGTAGCAAGTTTAAAAGCTCTGCGCATGTGATTTTCATTTGAGTACCCAGCATCGCGGCTGAGAACTTTGAGGCTTTTTTCAGTTTGTAATAATAGTAGTTTCATAGTCTCGATTCTGAGCCTAGAAATTTCTTCGTGAATCGTATGGCCAACAGTTTCTTTGAATCTTTTTTCTAATGATCTTCTGGAGATTTGGAAGTTTCTTACGACGTCATCTATTTGAATATTTCTATGGTAATTGTCGGCTATAAAAGTGATGGCATCGCGAACGATGTTATCGGCAATAGCGAGATGACATGTAGATTCTCTGTAAACTATTCCAGTAGGTTCTATAAATAAATTATCTTCTTCAATTTGTTCATTTTGAATCTTTCTATCAAGCAGTTTAGCAGCTTGGTAGCCGACGTCAAAATAATCGATATTTACGGAACTAACCGTTGGGGAAAATCCTTCACAATAAGCGGGGTCATTATCAGATGAGATAAGAACTGCATTTTCAGGAATTTGAATATCATTTTCATTACATAAAGCAGAAATTTTTGGTTCTAGGTCACTTACGGCTGTTATGATAGCGACAGGTAATTCCCAATCTTTTACCCAATGGGAAAAATCATTATGAAAGGCTTCCCACTTTGCTTTGTTTTTCTCAAGATCTCTTGGAATTAAATATTGATTATGAGAGTGCTTCCTTACCTTTAGGATTGATTTTACACCTCTTAAAAATTGCTTAGCAGCCGAACCACCTTTGTAGTTTATGCTTACAAAGTTTGTGTAGCCCTTCTTAGACATAGCTTCAGCAGCTAATACTCCAGCTCTAAAGTAGTCTGGAAAAACAGAGTTAAGACCAGGAGAAAGGTTAGAATACCATGTGTTTACGATAGGGACATTAATCTTGTGAGCTGTTTCTATTGTTTCATACTCACAACGACCTATGATGCCAGCATAGTATTCAGGTGATTTTTTCAGTTTGATTTCTGGGTATGGGTCCCAGGAAATGGTCCAATTAGTATTGTTGTCTGCATAATCTTTTATACCTGCAAAAAGTTTATGGTACCTCTTGAGGGGCCAGTCTAGGTTCATCACAACTGCGATTTTCATATACACTTCACCAACAATTAACTAAATTTCATTTTACACAACAATTTAGACTATAGTCCTTATGCACTTTCTAGCAATATAAAATCAATTATATCATGCATAATATCGATTAAGTATTCGTAAAAAGGCAGTCATGTTTTATGGAGTCATTATTCACTTTTTTGATGATATTTATTCAAATTTTAATGAAATTCAACTAGGACTAAACAGCTGTATCTCTCAAACTTAAAAAATTACATAAAATGACCTGTGATTACGCAAATTGTAACTATCGAAACAATTCTATTCGATGTATTTTCTTGCATGTGTTAACGTGATAGTGAGGAAGAATAATGAAAGTTCATATACTGATCGGTATGTTGCTTCTTGTGGCGAGTTCTTACGCCCAAGAGTTTAAGTCATACAATGTAAAGTATAAACTCAATGGCAAAGATGCCTCAAATACCATTTACATTCCACAATATAAAGGAGAAAAACTTCCTATTCGTGGTGTTATGCAAAATGTTGGCGGGCCATTAAAGGAGTTTGCTCATAACAATCAAGTGGCATTAATAAAAGGTTTGGATCAAGGACGAGGGTTTAGTAAAGAACTGCTTGCGGCGGCGGCAAAGGCTTCAGGACGACCTGAAGTAGAATTCGCTGGTGCAATTGTTCAAGGCATAAG
>Ga0075480_10001029_pt1 | contig 17409 bp, 20 predicted proteins | sample DEB08_DNA_7_FD_81590 | JGI IMG/M metagenome (GOLD analysis project Ga0075480, IMG submission 81590) | Aqueous microbial communities from the Delaware River and Bay under freshwater to marine salinity gradient to study organic matter... | ecosystem: Environmental > Aquatic > Marine > Coastal ... | reverse complement strand
TTTTACTTCGTGAACATAAGGGTTTACCGATGACAATCATGAAGGTAATGTGACTAAGTAAATCAGTGGTCAGGACAAAATGAAAAATCCAGAATTAACTGTCTACATGGCTGCACCCCGAGGGTTTTGTGCAGGGGTTGATCGTGCCATTAAAATAGTAGAAATGGCGTTAGAAAAATGGGGGGAACCCGTTTATGTCCGACATGAGATTGTCCATAATAAATATGTGGTTGATGAGCTGAAATCAAAAGGTGCGATTTTTATAAAAGAAGTAAGAGATGCGCCAGTTGATAGACCAATAATTTTTTCTGCTCATGGAGTACCAAAATCAGTACCCCTTGAAGCAAAAAACCGAAAAATGATTTATGTTGATGCCACATGCCCACTGGTCAGCAAAGTTCATATAGAGGCAGATAGGCATTTTGAAAACGGGCTTCAAATTATTATGATCGGTCATGAGGGACATCCAGAAACTATCGGCACCATGGGGCAATTACCGGAGGGAGGCGTTTTACTCGTCGAGAGCACTAGAGATGTAGAAAATCTAATTGTTCGGGACCCTAGTAAGCTTGCCTATGTTACCCAAACCACCTTATCCATTGATGACACTGCTGAAGTCGTCGAGGCACTTAAAACTCGTTTTCCAACAATAGTAGGCCCTCATAAAGAGGATATTTGCTATGCAACCAGTAATAGACAAGCTGCAGTAAAAGAAATTGCTCCGGAAGTTGACGCTCTACTCGTAATTGGAGCGCCAAATTCTTCCAATTCTCAACGGCTCGTAGAGGTCGCAAAAAAAGCAGGATGTGAAAACTCTCAAATGGTTCAAAGAGCTGCAGAAATCAACTGGAACTCACTAATGAATATAAAATCAGTAGGTATCACCGCAGGTGCATCAGCACCAGAAATACTGGTAAATGAAGTTGTTGATGCTTTGAAAGAAAGATTTGAAATAAAAACCCATTTGGTAGAGACAGCTACTGAAAGTGTGAATTTTAAAGTACCACGCATTCTTCGGGAAGCTTTATGATTTCAAAAATACCTACAGGGGCTCTTATTTTAGGGCTGTCTGGAGTAATTCCCTTTGGGTGGGGTGCCGTAACCTTAGTTTCTGAGGAAGCTTTTAATTTTGGAATAGAAAATTTTGGGGCACGCTTTGTTGGGCCTCTAATACAACTCTCTTACGGTATTATCATCCTCTGTTTCATGTCTGGCGTTCTTTGGGGCTTCGCCACAAAAATGGACAAAAAAAATGCGAGCATGGGCTATATACTATCTGTCATTCCAGCATTATGGGTATTCTTCGCAATGGGTAGAGGGCCAACTAGTGACACAATTAGTTTAATTGTTGGATTCATAGCAGTTTTATTGATCGACAGACACTTCTACCTTTTAAAACTAACACCTCTTTGGTGGATGAAGTTGCGTATCCCACTCACTCTCCTTGTAACATCTTTGTTAGGCATTGGGCTAATTATATGAATTCTGACATCAAAACGGTGCACATCTACGAAACACAAAGTTCTGAATATTTAGCAAATATATCAAAAGCACACCCACACAAAACTTTAAAATATTTTGCTGAAAATCTTCCTAAAAAGTCAAACGTTCTGGATTATGGATGCGGACCAGGCCTTGCTGCAGAATATTTAGCAAACCTCGGACATAATGTAACGGCATTCGATGCGTCCCAAAACATGATAGAATTGGTACCTAAACATGCTAAAATTAGGTGTTATCAGGCGACATTTGATACTTTCTCAGAAAATGAAATATTTGATGGTATCTGGGCCAGTTTTTCACTTCTTCATGCAAAAAGGAAAGATTTACCACGTTTACTTACCTGTATTAGAAGAGCTATTAAACCGGGTGGACTTTTTTCTATAGGATTAAAATTGGGAACTGGTGAAAAGAGAGATACGTTAGGTAGAAGATATACTTACGTCTCCCAAACTGAACTTTGCCAACTGCTCAAAAGCAGTGGTTTCGATGTTTTCGATCATATAATAGGAAAAGACATCGGATTAGATGGTGTTAATTCTGATTGGATATTTGCATATGCCAAAGCACAAACTAGTGGCTTATACTGACGGTGCCTGTTCAGGCAATCCTGGACCAGGGGGATGGGGTGTCCTTCTTCAAGCTTTTTCAGATGGCAAAGTTGTCAAGGAACGAGAGCTTTCTAATGGAGAAAGGCTTACCACAAACAATAAAATGGAACTAAGAGCAGCAATCGCTGCGTTGGAAATCTTAGATCGGACAAGCGAAATTACAATCATTACAGATAGCAAATATGTTATGAATGGCATCCAAACTTGGCTCGCAGGTTGGAAAAAAAATAATTGGAAAACTGCTAGTAAAAAGCCAGTTAAAAATGAAGAATTATGGAAACGCCTAGATTTATTATGCGAACAGCATGAGGTCAACTGGAAGTGGGTTAAGGGTCATGCGGGGGATAGGGGTAACGAGCGCGTTGACAAATTAGCTAGAAGCGCAATGGAACCCTTCAAAGGGGATTAACAGACCTAAATCTAATTTTTTTCAATAGTAAAATCAGCAAAAGCTCCGGCACCCTCATCTGCCGTGAAGCGTATAATTTCTCCGTTGTACTCAACTAACTGGCAATTTAAGCCCAGATCACGCTCACCCCAGAAGAGAGTTCGACAAAATAACTGATTATCCCACGACCAATTTCCATTAACCGCGCGAAAAGCAGCTTTCCCGGTTATTGACCCATCGTTCTGTACTACCAATTTTATTAGAGGCCGACTCAAAGTATGACCATCAACAATTTCTAAAAAGTCCATTTCATTGGATATTTTATCAAATTTTTCATTCGAGAATGCTTTAATAGCAATGAGCATAAAAAGAAAAAAAAGAATAAATTTCATTGGAATTCTTAAGGTAAACTTGGCATTACATTTAATTTACTTTTCAAAAATATCCCCAAACCTTACTAAAGACCCAGAACATCTTTCATACTGTATTCACCCGGTTCTTGCTGAATACCCCACTCAACTGCTTTAAGTGCACCCCTGACAAAAATAGCGCGATCTGTAGCTACATGGCGTAAAGTAATTCTTTCTCCAGCCGCTGCGAATAATACATCATGCTCTCCAACTACATCACCACCTCTAATAGAAACGAAGCCTATATCTCCTCTATTACGAGCCCCAGTTATTCCATCTCTTCCACTATCACGGACGTTTGATAATGATATTTGCCTTCCATCTGCCGCCGCATTCCCTAACATCAGAGCAGTACCTGAGGGAGCATCAACTTTTTTATTATGGTGCGTTTCAATGATTTCTATATCAAAATCACTATCTAAGGTTGCAGCAACTTTTTTAGTCAATTGAACTAGCAGATTTACACCCAAAGACATATTTCCAGCTCTTATAATCTTTGCTTTTTTACCGGAATTTTCTATCAAAGCTAACTCCTGATCATTAAAGCCGGTAGTACCAATCACATGCACAATCCCGCGTTCAGCAGCTAGTTTCGAAAATTCAACAGAGGCTTTTGGCGCAGAGAAATCAACAATGGCATCAGCATCTTTAAAAACCGAAGCTGGATCATCAGAGACTTCGACCCCAAGAGTGTTTAAACCACTGACCAAACCTAGATCCTTACCAATCCAGTCATGACCTTCTCGTTCCAATGCTCCAACAAGCCTAGTTTTTGTACTACTCAGAACTCCTGAAACAATCATTTGCCCCATCCGCCCCGAAACACCCGTTACGACAACTCGAATATTTTCACTCATCGCTTAAATTCCAATCTATTTGGTGGCTGTTTAGCTGCTATTCAACCACTTGGCAAAGGGCAATTTACAGCTTACATAACGACATATGGCAAATAAATTTGATAAAACCACGCTTGGACCAAGTCAAAGACAACTAAGAGTAGGAGAATTAATAAGAAGAGCATTATCTGATCTTCTATTCAAAGGAGCTGTTCACGACCCCGAGCTGAACCGCTTGTCTATCACAGTTGGAGAAGTCACAACTTCTGCTGATCTAAAGATAGCGACTGCCTACGTTTGCCCATTAGGAGGACAAGAAGGTGAAAATGCCATATCGCTTTTAGCTAAAAACAAGTCTGAAATTAGACGGGCGATTTCCAAAGAGCTCACTCTTAAGTATGTCCCTGATATTCGCTTTCGTTTGGATGAAACATATGATCGGATGGATGAAACTAAGCGGTTATTTAGTTTAGACAGGGTAAAAAAGGATCTGGATATGTAATGCGGTTCTCAGCAATATATCTGTTTTGCGTTCTACTTTCCTCAAATTTATCTGCGCTAGATTGTAGGAAAGATATATTTGAAAATATCAACTTTACTATATGTAAAACATCTCTTTTTGAAGACGACCTGCGATTATATTTAAACAATAGAAATGGGGTGCCATTCGGCAATTTTAACGCCTTACAAAAGGAGTTAAATGATAAAGGTAAAGAGCTCTTGTTTGCTATGAATGCAGGTATGTACCACTCTGATTTAAGCCCCGTTGGTCATTACATAGAAAAGCTCAGTAAAAAGAAAAATGTTATCGCGAGGCCCGGTCCAGGGAATTTCGGAATGCTACCCAATGGAATATTTTGCATTGGCTCTGATATGTTGAATATATATGAAACCTTAGAGTATTTACAAAATACTCCAAAATGTACTTATGCTACACAGTCCGGACCAATGCTTGTTTGGAATAGCAAATTACATCCCCGTTTTATAGAAGACAGCCAATCTAAATTTATACGAAATGGTGTGGGAACAAGTGCGGACAAACAATTCGCCTACTTTGTGAAAGCAGAAAATAGGTTAAATTTACACACGTTCGCCCGGATATTTAAAGACAAATTAAAGGTACCTAATGCTCTGTATTTTGATGGGAAAGTTTCCAAATTATACTCAAAAGAGCTAGACCAGCATGACTTCGGTTGGCCAATAGGACCCATAGTTGCGGTAGTGCGCTCGAGAAATTAAACCAAGCGCACCACATAGCGATGCGAATTTAATGCTCAATGATTGGTTTTGCGGAGCCCTGAACAGCGATCTCTATCTGACGAGGCTTTAGTTCCTCTGGGACTTCTCTAAAGACATCAATATGAAGCATTCCGTCGGAATGGCTCGCGCCTTTTACTTTTACATAATCGGCCAAATGAAACGTCCTTTCAAACGCTCGGGTTGCGATCCCCTTGTGTAAGAAACTTTTTTCGGTAGTGCTATCATCTTTTTTACCAGAAATGATAAGCGTTTTGTTTTTAACTTCGACATTTAAATCTGCATCGGAAAATCCAGCAACTGCAATAGAAATCCGATATGAATCATCCGCTGTTTTTTCAATATCATAGGGAGGATAAGACGTTGTAGTTGAGTTGGTACTTATAACACGGTTCATCAAATCGGAGACTTGATCAAAGCCAATGCTGGCGCGGTATAATGGTGATAAATCAAAATGTTGCATAATTGTCATCCTTTAAAAGCAATAACTTGGTTAACGCCCAGTAATCTGGCGCGTGCGAATTACGGTCCCTATTCAGGCAACCATGCATTTTAAGTGGGTATTAATTTTTTTGTTTCAAGTGTAAGCATTGAAACGTTTTTTGAGCAATTGATACACTCTTACTTTATACCATGTCCTGTAAAGTGGATAATTTTGGCGGTTTAGGACCACCCGTCGCCCAATCTAATAATTCAACAGTATGAACGACTGGGATATCCGTGCCAGAACTAATCTGTATCATGCAGCCAATATTGCCAGCCGCAATAATATTAGGACTTTTTTCTTCGATTTTTTTAACCTTTAACTTTTTTAAAGTATTCGAAATATCTGGCTGAAGTAAGTTATAGGTCCCTGCTGAACCGCAGCATATATGAGCATCGGACGGCTGTGACACCTTAAAACCAGCACGTTCAAGTAATTTTATGGGGCTTTGCTTAATTTGTTGTCCATGTTGTAAAGAGCAAGCGGAGTGGTAAACTACATTTAAATTATTGCTGCTTAATATCGGGGTTAAGTCAAACTCGACCAAAAATTCAGAAATATCCTTCGCTAACGCAGAAACTTTCAATGCGGTTGCAGCTAGGTCGGTATCTTCGAACATATGGCCATAATCCTTTACGGTAGTTCCACAGCCACTTGTGTTAATAATAATGGCGTCGAGCCCATTAAATTCAATCTCGTTGTTCCAGGCCTCTATGTTCGCCCTAGCCAACTGAAGGGCTTTATCTGTGTCGCCCATGTGATGGGTTAATGCGCCACAACATCCTTGTCCTTTCACAATAACTACTTCACACCCCATGCGTCTTAAAATACGGATTGTTGCATCATTTATATCCGTATCCAAAACTTTTTGTGCACAACCAGTCATTAACGCTACCCGCTTTTTTACTTCTGGCTTTTGTGACAAAAAAACTTGAGGATCATCATTAAGGCTAGGTGGAAGGATTTTTTTTGGTGCAAGTGCAAGCATCGCTCTAAGTCTTTTACCCGGCAACACTGGTGAAATGGGCTTAGCTAGTTTTGCGAGGATTAACGAAAACCTAAATCTTGCTGGAAAAGGTAGAATCAACGCCAATAGCCAACGCAAGTATCTATCCGCAGCAGGCCTTTTATAATTTTTATTGATATAGCTTCGGGCGTGATCAATTAGATGCATGTAATGGACGCCCGAAGGACAAGTTGTCATGCAGGACAGGCACGACAAGCATCTATCTATATGTTTAACGGTTTGCAAATCGGGAGTTCTTTCATTCTCCAGCATGTCCTTCATTAGGTATATTCGGCCCCTCGGACTATCCAATTCATCACCCAAAATTTTATATGTTGGACATGTGGCGGTACAGAAACCACAGTGGACACATGACCTTAAAACTTCGTTAGACCTCTTAAAGTCCGGATTTCTAAGTTGCTCAGGAGAGAAGTTTGTCTGCATAGCTAAATAACCAAGTACTGGTTTAAGATCTGCTTCGGGTCAAAACTTTTTCTAATTCCTTCCTTTATCCCAGAAATAGTACTATCGTAAGGATGGAACATTGGTATTTTCTTTGATTTTGTTTGCAAGCATGTTCCATGTCCAGACCCTGCGGGGACGTGTTCTCTTACATCTTGGTTTGGAGAAGCCAGTCCCCAAATCAAACCTCCACCCCAATCATAAAAATAATCATTAAATTTTGTTTTTTGTACAATTTGAGTACTCGCGGTGGGCTTAACGGATAGCCTCCAAAGATCATCATTGTTAGATTTGAGTGATGAAAGCAGTGAAATATTATGCCAGACTTCCATACTTTTATCAGCATCAAGGGTGTTAATTTCTCGGTATTGTTTAACAATTTCCATTAATCTTTCGACCCGGTATTTTACAGAATTTTCAAACCCTTCTACCCTAATCATTGTTTCCTTTTGCTTAGGGAAATGAGCTAACCCAGAGACATCAAATGGAGTTGCAGTTGCATCAATCATGGCATCTAGCGCAAGTTGGTCATTCAGACCATGTATTACAATAGTAGCTTCCGTCTCTGGCTTCGGCAGCACTTTAAAAGAAACTTCTGTGAGTATCCCTAAAGTTCCCCAACTGCCGGCAAATAGTTTAACCAAATCATAGCCTGTGACATTTTTCATAACCCGACCGCCATTTTGAATTATATTCCCTAATCCATCAACGAGCCGGATACCCAAAAGAAAATCTCTTGCAGCACCTACTCGCAATCTACTTGAGCCACTGACGTTAGCGGCAAAGACTCCTCCAATTGTGCTGCTTCCTTTTTTATTAATAAACCGTGACCAATTGTAGGGATCAAATGCTAAACATTGACCCTCGGAAGTAAGAGTTTTTTGTATCTCAGAAAGCGGTGTACCAGCTTTTGCTATCATTGTTAAAGCACCGGGTTCGTAGTCAATAACTCCACTTAGTTTTGAAGTCGAAATAATTTTTGAACCAGACGGAGCCAATACGCGAGTATTTCCACCAGCAACGGATAATGGTTCCTTTGCCTCGGATAAAATTGCTGCAACTTCAATCTCGCTAGAAGGAAAAAACAAAGGCCCGCTCTAAAAATTATATGCCATTCTACGGGCTTCGGTATGATGTAGCGGAAAAACTTTTAAAGGGTTTAAGAGCCATTTTGAATCGAAAACATCTTTAATTCGTAATTGAGCATCAATGTCTTCGGCCGTAAACTGATAATCCATCAATTCCCGTTTTTCTATTCCCACACCATGTTCACCTGTTAAACAGCCACCTACTTCAACGCAGAGCCGTAAAATTTCAGCTCCAAATTCTTCACATTTAGTCAGTTCGCCAGGCTTATTTGCATCGTAAAGGATGAGTGGATGCATATTACCGTCGCCTGCATGAAAAACATTAGCAACACTGAGGCCGTAAGTTTTACTCATTTCCCCTATACATTTTAGGACATAAGGCAATTTATTTACAGGAATTGTACCGTCAAGGCACATATAATCTGCAATTTGACCCATTGCCCCAAAAGCTGACTTTCGCCCGAGCCAAATACGGTTTGCTTGCTCCTCATCTTTTGCTCGTCTCAGTTCAGTTGGATCAAGTGATTTAGCGATAACCATAATTTTATCTATCTGTTCATCAATTTCTTCCAAGCTACCTTCCACCTCAACAATAAGTAAGGCCTCACAGTCTGGGTAACCAGCGCCAGAAAAAGTTTCTGTGGCCTCAATACATGGCCTGTCCATAAACTCAATTGCTACAGGCAAGATACCCGCTTTAATAATATTTGAAACACATTGACCGGCTATTTCGTTACTATTGAAGCCAATCAGAACAGGTAGAGCACCCTCTGGCTTGTGCAATATTCGTAAAGTTGCCTCTGTCACGATGCCCAATTGACCCTCTGAACCACAAACGACAGACAAAAGATCAAGACCATTAGAATCAAAAGCAGCCCCCCCAATTTCCAAAATCTGACCATCCATAGTTACTAACTTAACCCCAAGTAGATTATTAGACGTCACACCATACTTCAGACAATGAGCGCCTCCAGAATTCATCCCTATGTTTCCAGCTATGGCGCATGCCAGTTGGCTAGACGGATCGGGCGCATAGAAATAACCATTATCCTCAACAGCATTTGTTACCCCTATATTTGTTAGGCCCGATTGTACCCTTATAAATCGGTTACGATAATCTGTCTCCAGAACACTATTCATTTTAGAGACCCCCAAAACTACGCTATCTGCAGAAGGCATCGCACCGCCCGCCAACGAAGTGCCAGAACCCCTTGGAATAACTGGAATGTTCATTTTATGGCATAGTTTCAATACTTCCGACACCTGAGCTGTAGTCTCTGGCAATACAACCAGCATTGGAGGACAACGATAGGCCGTTAGCGCATCGCATTCATAGGCCAAAGTTTCTGCTTTATCCTCTATTATTGATGATGCGGGCAGAACTTTTTTTAACGCTTCGACGAGTTCAGGTTTTTTTTCAATCCTAGAAGTACTTGCTACGGGTATATCCATATGAAGCCTTTTTGGTAAAATTTTATAACCAATTTTTTTAAATTGGCAATATCCACCAGCAATAAGAAAAAATTACTGTATCCACTTTCTTAAGATTCAGATTATTTGCATAATTATTAGGTGCAATTCTGAATAAAAAGATTACTTCTCTTAGGGGAAAAAGGCATAGATAATGGCATCAGAAAACAAAAAACAGAAAGAAATACCAACAGCAGAAGGTATTGCATCAGCTGCTCGCAAGGTTTCAAAGAAAGGACATCCGCCCGTACATCTTTGGGATCCACCATTTTGTGGGAATTTAGATATTCGAATAGCCCGAGATGGCACTTGGTATTACCTGGGAAGTCCTATTGGGAGATTTGAACTTGTTAAGCTTTTTTCTTCAATCCTAAGAAAAGATGAAGATAAGTACTTTTTGGTAACTCCAGCCGAAAAAGTGGGAATTAAAGTAGACGATGCACCATTTGTAGCAGTCGATTTTTCAGTTGTTGGCAATGGCAACAATCAAACATTGATTTTTGAAACCCATGTTGGTGATACGGTTAAACTCAATAATGAGAACCCATTGCGCGTGACAATTGATCAAAACAGTGGAGAACCAAAACCGTATATTCACATTAGGTCTGGCCTGGAAGCTCTTATTGACAGAAAAAGCTTTTACAGATTGATCGAAATTTGCTCAATTAAAACTCACAATAAAGAAGAATGGTTTGGTATATTTTCAAATAAAAATTTCTTTCCCATCATTCTCGCTTCTGAATTAAGCTAGGTATTTAATGAGCTTGAGCCCAGTTCTCGCCATGGCCTGCATCGACGAGAATAGGAATATCTAATTTAACCGCTGGATACGACGCTTCTTCCATTATTGATTTAGCTACAGAAATTAAAGCCTCTACGTCACCCTGGTCTACCTCAAACAAAAGTTCATCATGAACTTGCAAAAGCATTTTTGCGTTAAGATGTGAAATTGCAGTTGGCATGCGTATCATTGCCCTGCGAATAATATCAGCGGCTGTTCCTTGGATTGGAGCATTTATAGCTGCACGCTTAGCAAAGCCAGCATTTGGACCTTTTGCATTTATTTGAAGCGTATGGATAATTCTTCCAAACAATGTTTCCACATAATTTTTTTCCTTAGCAAACCGAATGGTTTCATCCATATATTCCTTTATGCCCGGAAATCTCTCAAAGTATCTGTCTATAAAGGCTTGGGCATCTGAACGTGGGATTCTTAAATTTCGGGCTAAACCAAATCCAGATATACCATAAATAACTCCAAAATTTATTGCCTTAGCCTGCCTTCTGATCTCGGACGTCATTTCATCAAGAGGCACATTGAACATTTCTGACGCCGTCATCGCATGAATATCTAATCCATCACGAAAAGCTTTTTTCAAACTATCGATAGATGCTACGTGAGCAAGAATCCTCAACTCAATTTGACTGTAATCTAAACTTACAAGAACTTTTCCAGTTTCTGCGATAAAAGCTTCTCGAATACGCCGTCCCTCTTCGGATCGAATGGGTATATTTTGTAAGTTAGGATCAGCTGACGCTAGTCGCCCTGTATTAGCCCCAGCTATAACATATGATGTATGAACACGGCCAGATGAAGGATTGATGTGATCTTGTAATGCGTCAGTATAAGTTGACTTCAACTTACTTAATTGTCGCCAGTCTATTACCTTCCTTGGCAAATCATATTCTGTAGCAAGATCTGCCAAAACATCAGCACCCGTAGAATAGGCGCCCGTTTTCCCTTTGGCCCCACCAGCATATCCAAGTTTATCAAATAGGATTTCCCCTAACTGTTTGGGGCTACCAACATTGAACGTTTCTCCTGCAAGGCTATAAATCTCTTCCTCTAAATGAGCCATTTTTTGAGAAAATGAGTTTGACATCCTAACAAGTGTGTCTCTATCAACTTTAATACCCAAAAGCTCCATATCTGAAAGAACTCGAACCAAGGGACGTTCAAGGGTTTCATAAACCTTTGTTACTTTAGACAAGTGAAGCTTAGGTTTGAAGAGCTTCCATAAGCGGATGGTTATGTCAGCATCTTCAGCCGCGTAATTACTAGCTTCATCTATCGGGACAAAGTCAAATGTTATTGCTGATTTCCCAGTTCCGATCAATGATTTTATAGAAACTGGTGTGTGACCTAAATATTTTTCAGACAGCGTATCCATACTATGCCGGTGAATGCCGCCATGCAGTGCATAGGACATTAACATTGTATCATCAATCGCCTCAAAGGCTAAACCATATTTTGATAATATTTTTATATCATATTTTATATTTTGGCCAACAATGAGAACCGCTGGATCAGATAAAACTGGTCCTATGAGTTCTGTCGCTACTGCTATAGGAATTTGATTAGCACACAGTTTACTTGAACCAAATAAACCATCAGCGGGCTCGCCTTCTTTGTGTCCAACAGGAATGTAACATGCATAACCTGGCTTAATGCAGAGCGATATCCCGACAAGCTCGGCTTTCGTTTCATCCAATCCTGTCGTCTCAGTATCAAAAGCTACATATCCGTGATAGCGAATATCCTCAATCCACTGCTTCAATCTTTCAATAGACCTGACGGTTTCATAGTTTTTAGTCGTTATTGGTCCATAAATATTTTCTTCATTTTTTTCATTCAGTTTTTTGTTAGATGGTGGAAGCTCAGCTATTTCAACGTTAAACTGTTCTGAAACCCTTTTTAAAATGGTACGAAACTCCATTTTTTTTAAAAATTCCACTAAGACATCTATTCTTGGAGGAGAAACTACCAAGTCATCGATCGCAAAATCTAACTTCATTGCGCAATCCAATTTCACTAGCTGCTTTGAAATTCGTATTTGATCCGCGAAGTTAATTAAAGTTTCTCTTCGTTTGGGTTGTTTTATCTCATTTGCATTATCCAGAAGGTTTTCTAATGTGCCAAATATATTAATTAGCTCAGCGGCTGTTTTTACTCCTATACCAGGTGCGCCTGGGACGTTGTCAACGCTATCACCAGCTAATGCTTGTACGTCTACTACAAGCTCTGGGTTAACTCCAAATTTTTCAACTACAGCATCACGATTAATTCGCCGATTTTTCATTGCGTCGAACATTTCAACGCCATCACCAACAAGCTGCATCAAATCTTTATCTGAACTAATGATTGTTACACGACCTCCAGCCTCCCGAGCCTGACAAGCAAGCGTCGCTATTATATCATCAGCCTCAAAACCTACTACTTCCTTGCACGAAATATTAAAGGCGTTTGTAGCATCCCTTGTTAACGGAAATTGAGGTACTAGATCTTCAGGAGCAGGAGGCCTGTTAGCTTTATAATCCTTGTAGATTTCATTACGAAAACTTTTGCCAGAATGATCAAAAATAACTGCCGCATGAGTTGCCGCATCTACACCAGTATTATTTTGAATATACCGAAAGAGCATATTACAAAAGCCACTGACTGCTCCGATAGGTAGACCGTCGGACGACCGAGTAAGTGGTGGAAGTGCATGATATGCACGAAATATAAATGCAGATCCATCAATCAAATGTAGATGATGACCTTTACCAAATTTCATAGTCTCTTATCCATTCAAACCAAATTCAAGAGCCACGAAGTCTATCGATTCAATCTAGTCTCAAAATCGCAGTGAATAATTTTACAATCACAATAAGGGCACTCTACCCATCCCTTATCCATTGGAATTTGAAGCCAAACCTTTGGGTGGCCAAGGGCTCCCCCACCACCGTCACATGACACGCGAAATGTATTAACTATTCGTGTTTCTGGTGCATCGACTACCATAATTTCATCCTACTCATGTCTAAACTCACAAATGATACTACACTTAATACCTATTAGCTTTTTGATATCATGGGCCCTAAATTTCGCCCACCCAGAATGTGTACATGCAAATGTGGAACTTCCTGCAAACCCGCTTCACCTGAATTGGAGATAGCCCTAAAACCACCACCACCCTGCGAGGGCTCCACCTCTAAGATCTTGCAGACCTCCCCAATCGCTCGGACGAAGTCGGTAATTTCCTCACTAGAAGCAATTTGGGCAAAATGGTCATAAGTGACATACGAACCTTTTGGAATTACTAAAACATGTTTTGGAGCAGCCGGATTAATATCGTGAAACGCTAAGCTGTGTTCCGTTTCTAGAACCTTATTACATGGGATCTCACCCCGTAGTATCTTTGCAAAAATATTTTGATCATCATAATTGTATGGCATTTCTTTCTCAATTCATACTTCTATAAAAATAGTACCCCAATGTTAAACTACAGCGTCAGTAAACCCTGAGATAAGTTCGGACTGAATAAATAAATTCTTTACTGAAACCTTTGGCCTTGGACCAATATGCCCAATAACTTCTCCCGCAGCAATATTACCCATCTTACAACTTGTTTCTAGATCACAATTAGACGCCATACCATATAGAAAACCTGCCGCGAATTGATCACCTGCACCAGTTGTATCAATGGGCGAAATTTTTTTAACTCCAACATCAACCCGTTGAGCACCTTTAATTGCCGTAACACCTTTGTCAGCTTTTGTACAAACCACTAAAGCGCACATTTTGCTTGTTTGGTTAAGAGCCTTTTCTAAGTCCTCAGTTTCAAAAAGGCTCTTGATTTCATCTTCATTTCCTATCACGAAATCAAGATCATTTTCGATTAGATTTAGAAAGTCACCTCTATGCCTCTCCACACAAAACGGATCCGATATAGCAATTCCTGTTTTGCCCCCAGCTAGTTTTGTATCTCGCGCAAGCTTTACAAATGCCTCCTTTCCTTTATTTTTATCAAAAAGATAGCCTTCCAAGAATACAAAAGCTGCTCTGCTTGCTAAATTCGTCGGTATATCGTCAATACTCAAATCACCAGAGATACCCAAATAAGTATTCATAGAACGCTCACCATCTTGCGAATTAAAGATCATTGACCTCGAGGTCGGGAGCTGGCCATTAGAGACTGGTGGATTAAGAAAATCTGTACCCGATGCCGCGGTTGCCTGAGCATAAAACCTTCCCAGCTCATCATCACATACACGCCCAACAAAAGCAGTTCTACCTCCCAGAGAACTAATACCAGCAACCGTATTCGCTACCGAGCCTCCCGCAGCATTTGTTCTTGCCCCCATCGAATTATACAAAAATTCAGAACGATCTTTTTCGATAAGCTGCATGATGCCCTTTTCAATTCCCATTTTTTCGAGAAACCTGTCATCACATGGAGAAATTATATCAACAACAGCATTGCCAATTCCAACCACATCATATTTTTTCATAAATTTTTATCCTCGAATATACATAAATCCCTTATGATGCAGTTTCCACAAAGAGGTTTTCGTGCCTTACAGAAATACCTACCATGTAAAATCAACCAGTGATGTGCATGCAGTTGAAGATCTGCTGGAATATTATCTTCTATTGCTCGCTCCACTGCATCAACATCTTTACCGGGTGCGATACCACTTCTGTTACCAACTCTAAAAATATGTGTATCAACAGCCTGAGCGGGGTGTCTCCACCACATATTCAAAACAACATTCGCAGTTTTTCGTCCAACTCCAGGTAGGCTCTCTAAAGCAGCGCGTGAATTAGGAACAATACCGTTATACTGATCTACCAAAATTTGGCTAAGCTTGATTACGTTTCTCGCTTTGTTACGATACAACCCGATAGTCTTTATGTACTCTATTAAACCGTCCTCACCCAACTTAATCATGTCTTCCGGACTACTTATAAATTTAAAAAGTTGCTCAGTAGCTTTGTTAACACCTTTATCGGTAGATTGTGCACTTAATGCAACCGCAACCAATAGGGTAAACACATTTGTATGATTGAGTTCACCCTTCGGTTCGGGATCCACTTCTTTAAATCGCTCAAAGATTTCTTTTAAAACATGAAAATTTAATTGACGGCTCATGTACTTACACTTGCAATTATTTCCAAGAAAGAACAAGGCTGAATAACAATAGGTTTTTAACTGAGCTCAATAGGTTTTCTAAAATACCAAACCATATAGTCTAGTAGGATGAAACTCTTGGAAAAGTTGCAACGACAAATGGGCTTGGTACAAAAACGTTTTCAAGTATGCAAGCTGGGCGATAAGACTCACTTATAAAGATAATTCTTATTGAGTTTCACACTTTTAATTGACCCTCTATTTGTAATTATCGAAAGTTGCCATTTATTTCTTCAATAGTTAGCATCAAAAATATGCCAGAAATTAAAAATTAAAATAGAAGATAATGATGAGCCAAATTCTACCAAAGAGCCGAAAACTATATGATCTCACCATAAATTGGGAAACTGAAAATACTAACCACCTTTTATCACAATCAACTAATTTTCTTGTTCATTACGGATTTACGCATAGCCCGTTCGGCAAAGCTCTAGTCATGGGAACAAAACAAGGGATATGTGGAATAGCATTTGCAGATCAATTAGGCGATGATGAGACCCTAAGAGATATGATGCAGCGCTGGCCACGAACGACCTTTACCCATAATGAAGAGCTCATATTGAAACTCTCATCGCCAATATTTGATTTTTCTGGCAAAATACAATTACAAGTTATTGGTTCACCATTTCAGATTAAGGTTTGGGAGGCACTATTTCAAATACAAGCCGGCCAGGTTGTAACTTACTCAGAGGTGGCAACCGCAATTAATAAACCATCTTCCGTTCGTGCTGTAGCAACGGCAATTGGCCGTAATCCAATAAGCTTCCTAATACCCTGTCATAGGGTGATACAGAAATCTGGGGGTTTAGGCGGATATCATTGGGGACTTCCAATTAAAAAACATATACTCAACTTTGAGAATGAAAAATCAAGAAATCCGAGTGGATAAAAAGTAAAATTATTTAACTTTATAAAACTCACTTTACATAATATCTCTTGAGAATATCGAGTTTATTATTTTTAATAATCCATTTGTATCATCATCATTAAACGCTGCTGGCAGATCACTGTCTATATCCAGCACAGCTATTAAGCTTTTTACACCATTAAAAACTGGCACGACCAGCTCTGACTTTGTAGTTGGAGAGCAGGCTATATGATTCTGCACAGAGCTTACATCATTTATTAAGCGAGGCTTACCTGTTGATGCAACTTGCCCGCATATGCCACGATTAAATGGAATACGCAAACAACCGTGGCCACCCTGGTAGGGGCCAATCTTTAAAACTCTTGGCTCTGTAACTCTGTAAAATCCAGTCCAATCAAACCGATCATCAGAATTATGAATTTCACATACAATTGTAGCCATTAAGGCCACACTATTGGTCTCACCTTTGCATAACTCTAAAATTCTTGCTAATGCGTCTTCATAAATAATGCGTCTGATCAATATAAATTACCGTAACGATTTTAACGACTATCCTTCAAAAATAATGGTGACGAACTAATGTAATGGACCATTAATTAAGATGAAAATATAAAGGATAGTGTCCATCCTTAAAGGGTCCAAATAGATCGCGTACATCGGGGTGTTCAACCGGCTCACCAGATGGATCCTCAATCAAATTCTGCTCTGACACATACGCGACGTAAAATGTATTCTCATTTTCAGCAAGTAAGTGATAAAATGGCTGTTCTTTCGATGGGCGACCATCTTCTGGTAGATTTTCGTACCATTCATCGGAGTTATTAAATTCTGGATCAACGTCAAATACAACCCCACGAAAGGGGTGCTTTTTATGCCGAACTACCTGGCCAAGATGATATTTAGCAAATTTAGTAAACATAATCATAAGCCCTAACTCTGAAATAGCTGGCTTTCAAGAGATTTTTCGATTGAGAAAATTATCATTTGTTGAACTCATTGTACGGGTGAGAATAAAAAAACTTACAAATCAGGATTCTTTTTAGGTTTTAGTTATTTTATTTTATTTTTTTTTTTA
>Ga0075480_10001023_pt1 | contig 17446 bp, 20 predicted proteins | sample DEB08_DNA_7_FD_81590 | JGI IMG/M metagenome (GOLD analysis project Ga0075480, IMG submission 81590) | Aqueous microbial communities from the Delaware River and Bay under freshwater to marine salinity gradient to study organic matter... | ecosystem: Environmental > Aquatic > Marine > Coastal ... | reverse complement strand
TAGAAAGCTTATTTCTTGATCTACTAAACCCGGGGCTAATAAAAAAATATCGGAGAACTGAATGCTACCGGTTAAGTAGAAAATTCCAAATATACCTAACGCGAATCCAAAATCACCAACTCTATTGACGACAAAAGCTTTAATTGCCGCTGAATTAGCAGTTGGTTTTTTGTAGTAGAAGCCAATGAGCAAATAGGATGCTACGCCGACACCTTCCCATCCGAAGAACATTTGAAGTAAATTATCAGAAGTCACTAACATTAGCATTGCAAATGTAAAGAACGATAAATATGCAAAGAAACGCGGTTTATAACTTTCATCATGCTCCCAGTTGGGATCATGATCCATGTAGCCGAAACTATATAGATGCACCAATGCAGAAACAGTGGTCACTACGATCAACATGATTGCTGTTAAACGATCAAAACGAATAGCCCAATAAGCTTCAAGAGACCCCGAACTCATCCATTTGGAAATTTCTATAATTCTCAGATCACCGTCAAAACCTATAAAAAGAAACCAACTGACGAAACACGCTAAAAAAAGTAACAAAGTAGCCGAAATAAGAGCTGCTTTTTCACCAATAATTTTCCATCCAAAACCGGCAAGAATAGCCCCGACGAGTGGGGAAAATATGACAAATAATTCCATAGAAGTTAGCCCTTCATCACATTTACATCTTCAACCGCAATCGTTCCGCGGTTTCGGAAAAAACTAACGATTATAGCTAGACCTATTGCAGCCTCCGCTGCCGCAACAGTAAGAATAAACAGAGTAAAAACCTGCCCAACCAAATCCCCAAGATAGCTAGAAAAGGCAACTAGATTAATATTTACAGCCAGCAACATTAGTTCAATTGACATAAGAAGAATAATCACGTTTTTCCTATTGAGAAAAAGGCCAAAAATTCCAATAACGAAAAGTATCGAGGCGGTGGTTAGATAATGCTCTATGCCTATCATATTAAGTTTATTCCCTTTTTTAATCGCCGTTTCTTTACAAACCTTGCCCAGGTTTTACATCTAATATTTCTAATGACTTATCGGGGTCTCGGTATATTTGTGAAAGAATATTTTGTCTTTTTACATTTTTGCGATGGCGCAAAGTGAGAACTATGGCCCCAATCATTGCCACTAGAAGAATTAGTCCTGACAGCTGAAATAAAATAAAATATCTGTCGTACAAAATCAGACCTAGGGCTTGTGTGTTGTGGTACTCAGGGTTCACCAAAACTTCTCGCGCTCCTACAGCAGTGTCTGCATAAGACCATATCCCAAATGCCATAGCGAGTTGCATAACCAGCACTACACCTATAAGGAGCGCAATTGGGAGATAACCGGCCATTTCTGCCTTTAAAGTAGAAAAATCAACATCAAGCATCATAACAACAAAAAGAAACAAAACTGCGACTGCTCCGACATAAACAATTATTAGAAGCATTGCTAAAAACTCTGCACCAAGTAACACAAACAACCCTGCAGACGATAAAAAAGCCAGTATAAGCCATAAAACCGAATGTACTGGATTTCGGCTAATGACTGTCATTAGGCCACCGGCAATCACGCTTAATGAAAACAAATAAAAGGTTGAAACAAAAATACTCAAGTCTATGAATCCTTTAATTCTTCACTGATTTCGTGTGTGATTTTCAAAGCTTTTGTAGTTACCAAAGGTCCTGAAAATAATGAAAGAAGCATAATTGCTTCTGATATATTTTCAGCTGATACCTCTGCTTCTCGCAAATGGCGTATAGTTTGCCTCAAAACTTGCTCGCTCTGCATGCCCTGAGCTAAAACTCCCGCTAATGTCAAAAATAGCTTTGTTTTGGCGTCTAAGCCCAATTTATTAAATGTATTTCCAAAAAGAAATTCCATAGCCTCTTTGGGCATAGTCGGCCCACGTTTTGCATACTCGTCCACAGATAGATCAGAATTGTCCATACCCGCATTTTTAAATACTTCGTTTACGAAGCTGAACATCTGCTCATATGGATTTTGATCACTGCTCATCGGTAAGGTGCATCCATTTCTAAATTTTTCGCAATTTCAGATTCCCACCTGTCGCCATTTGCTAATAATTTCTCTTTGTCGTAAAAAAGCTCTTCTCTAGTCTCAGTGGAAAACTCAAAATTTGGCCCCTCGACGATGGCATCAACTGGGCAGGCTTCTTGACAAAAACCACAATAAATACACTTTGTCATATCGATATCATATCTAGTTGTACGCCTGCTACCGTCATCCCTGGGTTCAGCATCAATTGTAATTGCCTGAGCAGGACAGATCGCTTCGCAGAGCTTACATGCTATACATCTTTCCTCACCATTCGGATATCGACGAAGCGCATGCTCACCACGAAAACGTGGACTTAATTCCCCCTTTTCATGTGGATAATTGAGTGTCGTTTTACGTGAAAAGAAATACTTAAATCCTAGCTTAAAACCAGTCCATATATCCATTAGCAGAAAGTATTTTGCTGCTCTCGTGTAATCAATTTTACTCATGATTTAAGCCCCGATTACCCAACGTGCGTATGCGCCGCCAAACATGTTAAATTTTGCAAGAAAGGCTACGATGATAACCCAACCTAAAGAAATTGGCAAAAATACTTTCCACCCCAACCTCATTAATTGATCATAACGGTACCTGGGAGTTATTGCTTTTACCATTGCGAAGACGAAAAAGAAAAAACCCATCTTTGCGAGCATCCAATGAAACCCATCTGCAAGACCAGGAATTGGTGATAACCACCCTCCAAAAAACAAAAGCGTTGTTAGAGCGCACATAAGAAAGACCGCAATTAGCTCACCGGCCATAAACAATAAAAAAGGCGTAGAGCTATACTCAACCTGAAAGCCTGCAACCAATTCACTTTCAGCCTCTGGCAGGTCAAATGGCGGTCTATTTGTTTCGGCTAACGCGGATATGAAAAAGAGAAAAACCATTGGAAGATGTGGCAACCAGTACCAGTTAAAAATTCCAAATTCACCCTCCTGAGCCCTAACTATATCCCCGAAGTTCATAGATCCGGTTGAGATAATAACACCAATAATTATGAGCCCAATTGATACTTCGTATGAAATCATCTGTGCGGCCGACCTCAGTGATCCAAGAAACGGATATTTTGAGTTAGATGCCCATCCCCCCATAATCACTCCATACACCTCCAAAGAGGAAATCGCGAAAACGAACAAAAGGGCTACATTGATTTCGGATAGAACCCAACCGTCGTTTAATGGGATAACTGCCCAAGCAAGAATAGCCATTACAAAAGAAATCAGAGGAGCCAAGAAGAATACCGGCTTATCTGAACCAGCTGGTATTATAATCTCTTTGAAGACAAGCTTAAGCATGTCAGCTCCCGACTGAAGTAACCCAAAAGCACCTACAACGTTAGGACCACGTCTCATTTGAACAGCCGCCCAGACTTTACGGTCTGCATAAATTAAAAAATAGGCGGAAAGCAGCAAAAAGACTGCCATCATCAATCCTTGAGAAATTAAAATTAACGCAATGCCCCAAGAGGAAGCGAAAAATTCAGCCATTAGTCCTCACTTTGTAATTGTACCCACCCGATATTTTGCACAGGAACAGACTTGGCAATTTTATATACTCAATAGGTCGAAATTGAACACCCAATAGTTCTGACATAAATGACACCATTGGCAGTGGTATTTTTCTCTTAAACAGATATGTTTTTTTGAGCATAAGATCACTCCGCTGCAATTCTGCTAGATTTTCTGGCTTTAGTTTGAGCTGACAATTCACTCATCAAAGTTGAGGCCCTGGCTATTGGGTTTGTTAAGTAATAATCCTTAATTGCAAATGTAAAATCACCCTTATCTAATTCCCCCACCATTTCATTACGCCATTCATTTTCCAATGGAAGATCAATATTTTTTAAATGGGGATGCTCAATAAAAAGAGCCTCGCGAAGTTGACCCAACGTGTCAAAATTCAGTGTTACGTCCATTTTTTGAGAAAGAGCTCTTAGAATTGCCCAATTTTCCCTAGCATCACCTGGTGCAAACCCAGACCTATTAGCCATTTGTGGCCGACCTTCTGTGTTTACAAATATACCACTTTCTTCTGTGTAAGCGGCAGCCGGAAGAATTATATCAGCTCTGTGAGCTCCTCTATCACCGTGGCTACCCTGATAAATTACAAACGGCCCATTTGGAATTTCCATTTCATCCGAACCAAGATTAAATATCACATCATAATTTATTAAATCGTAAATACCCTTAGGATTGTTCGCTCCTACATCCATAGCTCCCACTCGAGAAGCGGCATTATGCAGCACTAAAAGCTTGCAATTTGCACAACTTACCAGCTGCATTACATGACCAAGTACTGCAGCACCATCTGCATCTGTCAAAGCGCCAACACCTAAAATCACAACAGCGCTCCTGCCCTTGCCAACCTTTAAACCACGGGTTGTAAGTTTCCTTAAAGCTGAGCGGTCAGATCCAATGTAAGAATAGTCATAAGTAAGCTCTGCTTTGGGTCCTAACAAATGCACATTCGCTCCTTCAGACCATGCTTTCCGTATTCGAGCGTTCAGAACAGGCGCCTCATTACGTGGATTACTTCCAATCAAAAAAATCTCATCAGCAAGATCGATATCATAAATATTAGCATTACCAACGTATCCGGACCTATTGTCGATTGGCAGCTTGGAACCATCTGTTCTGCACTCTACAACCCCACCAAGCTTCGTTACCAATTTTTTCAGGGAATAAGCTGACTCTGTTGAAGTTAAATCCCCAACGAGTCCCATAATATTTTTGCCGGAAAGTGACTCAGCTGCAAAGTTCAAAGCCTCATTCCAGTCTACAGAAACCAACTTACCATCTTTCCGTATGTAAGGTTTATCCAATCTCTGACGCCTCAAACCATCCCATACAAATCGAGTCTTATCTGAAATCCATTCCTCGTTTATACCGTCATGATTACGAGGCAGAATGCGCATAACTTCGCGCCCCTTTGTATCAACTCTTATGTTGGACCCTAATGCGTCCATAACATCAATTGTCTCTGTGTTTGATAGTTCCCACGGTCTAGCTGTGAAAGCATAGGGCTTAGAGGTTAAAGCCCCTACAGGGCAGAGATCAATAATATTACCCTGCAAGTTGCTATCTAAAGTCTGGTTTAGGTAGCTGGTTATTTCAGCATCTTCACCACGACCTGTTTGTCCCATTTGACTTATCCCAGCTACTTCTGAGGTGAATCTAACACATCGTGTACAACTTATGCATCTCGTCATATTGGTGGACACAAGTGGCCCTAAATCGAGATCATCTACCGCGCGTTTAGGCTCTTTAAATCTACTAAAGTCCACGCCGAACGCCATTGCTTGATCCTGAAGATCGCATTCACCTCCCTGATCACAAATTGGACAGTCAAGTGGGTGATTAATCAACAAGAATTCCATTACTCCTTCACGCGCCTTTTTGACCATTTTGGAGTTTGTGCGAACCACTGGAGGTTGCCCCTCAGGTCCTGGGCGTAGATCCTTAACTTGCATAGCACACGATGCAGTAGGCTTTGGAGGACCACCGACCACTTCTACCAAGCACATCCGACAGTTCCCAGCGATAGACAACCGCTCATGATAACAAAATCTTGGAATTTCTATACCGACTAACTCACAGGCCTGAATGAGTGTCATTTCGGAATCAACTTCAATTTCTTGATTATCGATTATGATTGTTTTTACATCTGTCATATTTCTTATTGATAGCTTTTTTCTTTTTTTCAATATATTATAGGATTTTTTTAATGTTATTATTAGGTATTATGTTTCAAAAATGCTGTTTAAAACACATACTTCAAGATTTTCATATTCTGCAACGACCTTTAATAAATATTGACTTGCTGGATGAAACTTCCGACACGTCTTCTGGATCGAGATCCCAGACAATATCAGACGTACCGAATTTATTAACACAGTAAATTGTTGCTTCATATCGTCCGGCTTCTTTTGCTCCACTTAAAGAACGGTTAGCGCGCAGCACTGTGATCTCAAAATCTTTCTTATTTAAACCGACTTTTAACTTCGAATTGAACATAAAACCATCAAAAGCAACTCGATTTTCATTAATGCGAGCCGAACATCCAAAAAGAAGTAACATAGATAACGGTATGAACATATAATTACTCAATGTTACATTACTCAGCAGCTAAAGGTTTACTAACATGGGCGATATCTCTATTTAATATTCTCTCCTCTATCTCATCTCTGAAATTCCTTATGAGACCCTGAATAGGCCATGCAGCGGCATCTCCTAAAGCACAAATAGTATGCCCTTCAACCTGCTTAGTTACATCGAAAAGCATATCAATCTCATCTTTTTCTGCATTACCGTGGACAAGTCGCTCCATAACTCTCATCATCCAGCCTGTACCTTCGCGACATGGTGTGCATTGGCCACAACTTTCATGCTTATAGAATTTTGATAAACGCCATATAGCCTTAATAATATCTACAGAATTGTCCATTACTATAACTGCGGCAGTGCCTAACCCAGATCCTAAATCATTTCGCAGATAATCAAAATCCATGATTGCATCTTTCATATCTTCGCCGCGGACACATGGAACTGAGGAACCACCTGGGATTACTGCCTTCAAATTCTTCCAACCTCCACGTACGCCACCACAATGCTTATCGATCAACTCTTGGAAAGAAATGGACATAGCCTCCTCTACCACACACGGATTATTCACATGTCCAGAAATAGCAAAAAGCTTTGTTCCAGAATTATTAGGTCTTCCAAAAGATGAAAACCAATCAGATCCGCGTCTTAGAATAGTCGGCACAACAGCTATCGACTCAACGTTGTTTACGGTAGTGGGGCATCCGTACAAACCAGCGCCAGCTGGAAAGGGCGGCTTCATTCTAGGCATACCCTTTTTACCCTCTAAACTTTCAAGTAAAGCTGTTTCCTCACCACAGATATAAGCACCTGCTCCATGGTGAAGGAAAATGTCAAAATCCCACCCAGAATTACATGCATTTCTACCAACAAGACCTGCTTCATATGCCTCGTCAATTGCGCGCTGAAGCATTTCTTTTTCTCTGATGTACTCTCCTCTAATATAAATGTAACAACATTTTGCACTCATTGCAAAAGAAGCAATCAAACAGCCCTCAATCAATGTATGGGGATCGTGCCTCATTATCTCTCTATCTTTACATGTACCGGGCTCACTTTCATCAGCATTAATTACTAAATAGGATGGACGCCCATCACTTTCCTTCGGCATAAATGACCACTTTAGTCCTGTTGGGAAACCGGCGCCTCCACGGCCTCTCAGACCCGAGGCTTTCATTTGCTCAACTATCCAGTCTCGTCCTTTGACTAATATCGACTTAGTATTATCCCAGTGTCCCCGCGCCATGGCTCCGCGAAGAGTCCGGTCGTGCATGCCATAGATATTTGTAAAGATCCGGTCTCTGTCGCTTAACATTTACTTTTCATTCCTTTTAGTTCGACGCGACCGCCACATCAGCATTCCAGATATTATGGCCCAAAGGAAAGCCACCAGTGCTAAAAAATCTATAAGTATAGCGTATCGCCCTGGCAGTCCAAGATAAGGACCTAAAGACTGAGCTAATATCCAAATCACCATGGAAATTGCGATGACCAAACCGACCACTCGGCCCTGTTTTGCCTCTCTCCTGCTTTCTTTGGCCTGCATTATGCTTTCCAACTTAAATTACCCATCTTTGTTTGTTTGTAATTTTTTTGCCTGCTCAACAAAGCTTTTCAACTTATTCAAGCTCAGCGAACCAGATGAATTTGAATGCACCCAGTTAATTTCATCAGAGTTCCACTTTGATATTTGCGAACTATGATATATCCCCAGATTATTGAGGTCAATTTTAGCTTTCTCACCCAAGCCCAATAAATTTGATAAATCTTCTGGAACTGACTTTCGAGGAGACTTTAAGGTTTTTGGCTTCTTCATCCTAAACTGGCTCGTTTTTTTACCACTACTCTGAAGCCATGGAGTTACCAATTCAGCCTCAGTACCATTTATTCGCTTTATAGTATCCTTAAAATCTTCGGCCATTTGAACACTACCATTAAACTTTGTACGCCCACTTTCATTCTCCATAAGAGATGTCAGACCATCTTTTGGCTCAGAGGCAAATCGTCCATTCTGCGGACCAGGCGTCGGAATTTCCCCAGCCGACAAATTATCGATTATCTGACCCATAGATTCCTGAGTCAAATCCTCAAAATAATCCTTACCAATTTGCGCCATGGGAGCATTTGAACAAGCACCCAAGCACTCTACTTCCTCCCAACTAAATTTACCATCTTCTGACAACTGATGGGGATTAGGAGCGATTTTATCTTTACAAACTGAAATTAAATCTTCAGCGCCGCAGAGCATACACGACAAAGTGCCACAAACTTGGATGTGAGCAATATTTCCAACAGGCTTAAGGTGGAACATAAAATAAAAGGTAGCGACCTCCAAAGCCCTCATATACGCCATGCCTAACAAATCCGCGACATACTCTATAGCTGGCCGAGTCAGCCAACCCTCTTGCTCCTGCGCCCTCCAAAGTAAAGGGATTATCGCAGACGCCTCACGACCGGCAGGGTACTTTTTAATTTGAGTTTCAGCCCAAACTTTATTCTCACGAGTAAATGAGAAAGATCTTGGCTGCTCCTCATGCAATCGTCTTAACATTAGCGGTCAATCTCTCCAAATACTATATCCATGGTTCCGATGATAGCAGCAACATCTGCCAGTTGATGGCCAGACGCCATGTGATCCATCGCCTGCAAATGAAGGTAGCCGGGCGCACGCAACTTTGCTCGATATGGCTTGTTAGAGCCATCCGAGACAAGATAAACCCCAAATTCTCCTTTGGGAGCCTCAACACACGCGTAAATTTCTCCTTCGGGCACATGAAAACCCTCTGTATAAAGCTTAAAATGATGAATCAAAGCCTCCATTGAACCTTTCATCTCAGCACGTTTTGGAGGAGTTATTTTACCTCGAGCAAGGATATCACCGGGCTCGTCCAAAAGCTTTTGAATCGCCTGCTTTATGATAGAGAGCGATTGCCGCATTTCCTCCATTCGAACCAAATATCGATCATAACAATCTCCATTTTTTCCAACTGGCACTTTAAAATCAAACTCATCGTAACATTCGTAAGGTTGAGCACGCCGTAAATCCCATGCCAACCCCGAACCCCGCACCATTACTCCTGAGAAACCAAATTTTTGAATGTCGTCCTCTGATACTATACCTATATCGACATTTCGCTGTTTAAAAATTCTGTTTTCAGTCAATAATTCGTCTATATCCTGCAAAACTGCTGGGAACTCTTCTGCCCAATTCGCAATATCTTTCAGCAAATCGTCTGGCAAGTCCTGATGAACCCCGCCCGGTCTAAAATATGCGGCATGCAAACGAGCACCGCATGCCCGCTCGTAGAAGACCATTAGCTTCTCACGCTCCTCAAACCCCCACAATGGAGGTGTTAAAGCTCCCACATCCATAGCTTGGGTGGTAACATTTAATAAATGGTTCAGTATTCTGCCTATCTCTGAATACAAAACCCTGATTAACGAAGCTCTTCTTGGTACATTGACTTTTGTTAATTTTTCAATCGCAAGACACCAAGCATGCTCTTGGTTCATTGGAGCCACATAGTCTAGACGATCAAAGTATGGTAGGTTCTGTAGGTAAGTCCTACTCTCCATTAATTTTTCAGTACCCCGATGCAGAAGACCAATGTGAGGATCACACCGCTCGACAATCTCGCCGTCCAACTCAAGAACAAGTCTTAAAACACCATGTGCTGCAGGATGTTGGGGACCAAAATTAATATTGAAGTTTCGAATTTTCTGTTCGCTCGTCAGAGTATCCTTAAAACCTTTTGACCCGTCCATTAATTTGCCCCCCCAGCTTCATCATCAGAAATTATGTATTCCGCGCCCTCCCAGGGACTCATAAAGTCAAACTGACGATATTCCTGCGTTAAGCTCACTGGCTCATAAACTACTTTCTTCTGGACTTCATCATAACGCACTTCGTTATAACCTGTGGTTGGAAAATCTTTCCTTAGAGGGAAACCTTGGAACCCATAATCTGTAAGGATCCGTCTCAAATCTGGGTGATCTCTAAACAGGATGCCGAACATATCAAAAACTTCTCGTTCGAACCAGTTTGCGCTCGGATGAACACTTACTATAGAGTGAACCGCCTCACTTTCCCTGATCGAAACCTTTAATCTGATCCTATGGTTCTGATACATTGACAATAAATGATAGACCACATCAAAGCGCTTTGTTCTATCGGGGTAATCAACACCTGTTATATCCACCAATGTAGAGAACTTACACCTATTGTCGGTCCTGAGAAACTCTACAAAACTTGCAATATTAGAAGGAGCGACAGAAATGTTGAGTTCGCCATTCATAACATCCCAAGAAATTACACAATCACTTCTTTTCTGCTCTACATATTCTGCCAGATCATGCAATGCTTCAATCATCGGACAATAGTTCCTGTCCGCCGAATTTTACGCTGTAACGCCATTATCCCGTATAGCAGAGCCTCTGCGGTTGGAGGGCAGCCAGGAACATACACATCCACTGGCACAATTCGATCGCACCCCCTAACGACTGAATATGAGTAGTGATAATATCCACCACCATTTGCGCATGAACCCATTGATATAACATACCTTGGCTCTGGCATTTGATCATAAACTTTTCTCAAAGCAGGTGCCATTTTGTTAGTCAAAGTGCCTGCAACAATCATCAAGTCAGATTGCCTCGGAGATGCCCTTGGTGCAGTACCAAAACGCTCTAAATCATATCGTGGCATTGAGGTGTGCATCATTTCTACTGCACAGCAAGCCAAACCGAAAGTCATCCAATGAAGCGACCCAGTTCTTGCCCAGTTTATGACATCTTCAGTAGTTGTAAGCAAATAGCCTTTGTCCTGCAGCTGACCACTTAGGGCCGTGGTTTCCACTTCGAAATCACGTCCAGCAGTATTCGACCCAGTCATTACTCCCATTCTAAAGCACCTTTTTTCCACTCATAAGCAAAGCCGATAGTAAGTATTAAAAGAAATACCATCATCGACCAAAACCCCAACAATGAAACATCTTTAAATGCTACAGCCCATGGAAATAAAAAAGCGATTTCAAGATCAAAAATGATGAATAAAATAGAGACTAAGTAAAATCTCACGTCAAACTTCATTCTCGCATCATCAAATGCATTAAAGCCACATTCGTAAGCAGATACTTTCTCAGTATCGGGGTTTCTAACGGCGATTATTGTAGCAGATAACAACAAAAGCAGTCCCAAGGCTAAAGCTATAGCCAAAAATATGAGGATCGGGAGGTATTCCGACAACATCTCGTCCACAGATGGCTCCTTTTAGGTTTCAATATGCATCGCACATCGAGTTTGGCTTGATCGTGGTTTAACCTCAGACTTTGCCAGGGTCAACACGAGTCTTTTTTTTGTAGTTAAACAACGTACAGAAGAGATGATAAAGCGTACATTTTGTCCTAGTAGAAAAAAAATTTGAGGTCTTTTTAGAAGAGATCTATTTTTTACCAGAGAGTTGCCTCTTCAAAGACACAATTATATATCTTTTCGAAAAACCTGTGAGTTTTCATTAACAAGCTGGCCCCAAAGTCCAATCTTGTAAATTTCAATTTTGGCACCATCGCATTCTATTCTTAATCGAATCCAAAAACTCTCATCTTGAACTGCAACACAATCTGATACAGAGGCATCAATACCTCTATCATGCATGGTAGTAACATACTGCTCAGCGTAATGATCTATTACCGCACTTTCATCCAAATAAGCTGTCTGAAAGCCCAAACGCATCATTAAAATAAACCCAATTAGAACACAGACCCCAAAGCCGTACCAGATATTACTCAAAAAAATAACTCTTTATCACACTAGCCGTTTCTTTCGAATGGTTTTTTGCGCTCTACCTCTTGACCAATTATCGTAGCTATTAATTTACAATCTTCTAATGAGAATGTTAAAGGTAAACGCATATCTAATATTGAATTGATAATTCGATCGGACTTAGTCATTTTTTGAAATGGGATGTATTTCCAGGTATCATATTTTGAAGTGAAGCCAATAGGCTCGTCTTGGCCAAACCATTTTAGTTCAACGCCCCTACTTTTGCAGCCCTCAACTATTGCTTTTATCTCAGCATAGGACCGATTTAGCAGCAAAAATTGAAAAGATGACCCCACAAAATTCTCTTCGGTTTGACGTTCAATTATTTGCAGACCTTCCACCCGCCTCAAAGAAGACTCTATTATCATGTATCTCTCATTCCAGCGAGCAATCTGATTATCAAGCTCCTTGAGCTGCGGCCGTAAAATGGCAGCTCTCAATTGGTCCATACGACCAGATATGTTTGGCGTTTCATATTTTGCCACATCAAAATGGGCTTTATCCGGAGCAGACAGATGCTTTTCAAACATCATGTAAGACCCCGATAAAGCAATAGATTTTGCCATTATTTCGGGATCGTTCGTAGTAATTAAACCACCCTCGCCTGAATTTATATGTTTGTAAGTTTGAGTAGAAAAACAACCAATAATTCCATAAGAGCCAGATGGTTTTTTATTCCAGCTCGCACCCATTGTATGAGCACAATCCTCTATTACCTTGATACCGTGCCGGTTTGTTATTTGTAGAAGTTTGTCCATGTCGCATATATGTCCCCTCATATGGCTCAACAAGAGAACATCAGATTGCGGGGCCTTTACTTCTAGATCGTCGAAGTCGATCGTTAAATTCTCAGTAACCTCAACCAAAAGAGGAACTGCATTAATTGAAGCAATTGCGCCCGGAACAGGAGCCAAGGTAAATGCATTTGTCAAAACCTTCTGCCCTGGTTTTACACCTATAGCACGTAATGCTGTAGCCAAGGCATAGCCGCCGGAGGCTACCGCCAAACAAAATTCTGACGCCACCCTTTTAGCAAATTCAACCTCAAGTAAAGCAACCTCGCCTGCATCTCCCTCTTTTAAATTATATCGGTGCAAGCGGCCCGAATGTAAAACTTGTAAAGCTGCATTTATTGCTTCCTGGGATAAGGGCTCTTGTTGAGTAAAACTGCCGTTGAATATTTCCATTGTTTCATTACCAGAAAAATGATTTTGAAATTAATAACTTCTAAATAAACTTCTCAAAAGATTTAAGATAGAGAAAATAATATCAGATTTCTTTGATTTAATTCTTCAATACGAATTAGGCAAATGAATTAAATCGTTAAAAGCTAGTATTTTTACCAAAAGTCTACTAGGCATTCGTATCCTATTTTTGCAGTTATGCATTTAGCAGCCCAATTACAATCTCTGGAAGATCTAAGAAAGATTTGAGTATTGCATCAGGTTTGGAGGCACTAAAATCAAAGCCTGCAAAGCCAAAGTCGACCATAATTATTGGTACACCAACGGCCTTTGCTGTATCAAAGTCTGTAGAAGTATCACCAACCATCAATGATTGTTCAACAAGACCGCCTGAGCCAGTTACGGCCGCTATGAAGGGAGCAGGATCAGGCTTTTTAGATGAAAGGGTATCCGATCCAATTAACTCTTGGAACAAATGTCTTGCCCCCAGCCGCACCATCAACTCTTCTGCCAAAGCAGACGGCTTGTTCGTGCAAATAGCAGAGTTTACACCCAGCAGTTGTAGCTGACGAATAGAGTCCAACGCGTGTGGGAAAAATTCGGTGTGCTTGTCCAAGCTTTTAGAATAAGCATTGAGAAGAATCGGATATTGTTGGTGAATAAACTGCTCATCATTCAATCCAATTTTTTGGCAGCCTAATTCTAGCATTGCCCTACCGCCACGCATTGCCACTCCGGCATCCTCTTTGCAATCTAGAAGCTTTGGGTAACCCAAACTATCAAAACAAAAATTAGCGGCTGATATTAAATCTGCGCTTGTGTCGGCAAGTGTGCCATCTAAGTCAAAAACAACAGTTTTCACATTTAAACTCCAGGTATTTTAGCTGGAATCTTCACCACAAAATGAAACATTCAGCAACTATTTTTGACACAAGTTACGCTTGCAACGAAGCATTTTTACGATAAAACGGGCTCAAGCATTAAGGATTTTCTATGGATACTGCAGTTATAATACTGGCCGCAGGCAAAGGAACTCGGATGATCTCTTCTCGTCCTAAAGTCTTACATGAAGTGGGAAATTTTCCACTTATTTCTCACTGCATAAAAACAGCGCAATCAATTGATCCTAAAAAAATCTTGATTGTTTTGGGTCATGGACAATCTGAGATAAAAAAGGTCTTGGGAAATGAGGTCAACTCTATCGATTTTGCAATACAAGAGAAACAACTAGGAACAGGTCATGCCGTCGGTGTGGCCACAAACGAGTTGGCAGACTTTGATGGTAATTTAATCGTACTTTTCGGTGATACTCCTTTTATATCAGCCAAAACAATGACTAAAATTGAAAATGAGTGTAAGCAAGCTGATTTGGTAGTTTTAGGTTTTCATCCGCAAGATCCCACCGGTTACGGGCGACTAGTTACAAAAAACAAAGAACTTTTACGAATAGTCGAACACAAGGACGCAAACGATGAAGAGTTAGCAATCACGTTATGTAATAGTGGCGTTATGGCCGGTAGCGCGGTATTGATAAAGAAGCTTTTAAAAGAGTTAGATAGAAATAATAAAAATAATGAAATTTATCTAACCGACTGTATTGAATTAGCTAAAACAGAAGGGCTGAGAAGCACCTACTTGACTTGTGATCCGACGGAAGCACTCGGCATTAATTCGCCTCAGCAACTCGCCTATGCTGAGAAAAGATTTCAACAGACAGCGCGGAATGTGGCTTTGAATAACGGCATTCATCTTGTTGCGCCTGAGACTGTTTTCTTTTCATTCGATACTAACCTTGGCCAAGATACGGTCATTGAACCAAACGTCATATTTGGGCCTGGCGTTACAATAGGCACTGGCTGCAAGGTCAAAGCATTCTCATATCTTGAAGGATGTAAAATCTCTAATGATTGCAATATTGGCCCCTTCGCTCGAATTAGACCAGGAGTAGATCTGTCAAAGGGTGTTAAGATTGGTAACTTTGTAGAAATAAAGAATGCAAAAGTTGCAGAACATTCAAAGATAAACCACCTTTCGTACATTGGTGACGCCGAAATTGGTCAGAATACAAATATTGGCGCCGGCACGATCACATGTAATTACGATGGTTTTAACAAGCATAAAACCGTAATTGGTGAAGACGTATTTATTGGGTCAAATACCATGCTTGTTGCTCCCGTGAATATAGGAAATAATGCAATGACTGGCAGCGGATCAGTGATTACGAAAGATGTAGCAGCTCAAGATTTAGCCATTGCACGCTCCGATCAAAGTAATAAAAAGGGTGGCGCAAAAAAACTTAAAGCAGTTTTAAGCCGCAAGAAAAATCCCAAGGCAAAATAATGTGTGGCATAATTGGAATCTTAGGTAAACATGAAGCAGCACCAATTCTGGTCGAAGCATTAAAGCGCTTGGAATACCGGGGATACGATAGCTCTGGCATTGCCACCGTGAAAGATGATGGTTCACTCGATCGACGGCGAGCAGTTGGCAAACTAGTAGAATTGCAAGACAAACTTGTTTTTGAACCGCTAAAAGGAAAAGCGGGGATTGGGCATACTAGATGGGCAACACACGGGGAGCCAAACGAAAAAAATGCACACCCCCATACTAGAGGCTCGGTTTCAGTTGTACATAATGGTATAATCGAAAACTTTCTTACCCTTCGAGAAGAATTAAAATGTGAGGGCTACAAAGCTGTAACAGATACCGACTCTGAAACAATTGCAATCTTGTGCTCGAAATTTATCGATGAGGGAGATGAGCCACTCGTTGCGGCAAGAAAGACATTATCGAAACTTAGCGGTTCTTTTGCAATAGCAATGCTATTTGAGGGACAAAAAAATCTCATTTTTGCTGCAAGATCTGGATCGCCTTTAGCGGTTGGATATGGCAAAAATGAAATATATCTTGGTTCAGATGCTCTAGCACTGCTGCCACTGACAAAAAAAGTGACCTACCTTGAAGAGGGAGATCACGTTGTACTAACTCGAGAAGGTGCAGCAATATATGATGTAAAAGGAAATTCTGTTTCTCGACAGCTTACGCATTTAAATCAAAGCATAAATTTTCATGATAAATCTGGTTTCAGCCATTTTATGGAAAAAGAAATCCACGAGCAACCGATAGCTTTGGAAAGGGCAATTAGTTCCTATCTTAGCGACAGCACCGGCAAACCAACATTTAACCTGTTGAAAACAATAAACTTCACGGAAGTATCAAGGATAATTTTGGTAGCCTGCGGAACTGCATACTACGCCTGTTACGTTGCAAAATATTGGATTGAAAAACTAGCTAAAATCCCTGTTGAAATTGATATTGCTAGCGAATTTCGATATAGAGAGCCACCGATTGAGCACGCCACTATAGCAATTTTTGTAAGTCAATCGGGAGAAACAGCAGATACACTGGCAGCATTACGCTACTGTAGCGGTAAAGCAGAAAAGATTGTTTCCATTGTGAATGTTTCTACAAGCTCAATTGCTCGGGAAAGTGATGAGGTATTGGAGATCCACGCTGGCCCAGAAATAGGCGTAGCTTCAACCAAAGCGTTTACATGTCAACTAGCCGTATTGTTGTTGGCAACCTTAAAGGCTGCAAAGGATAGATCGGAGATTTCTGCAACCGATATTTCAAAAACGCTCAATAACTTAAAAAATTTACCGGCAGCACTCAACCAATACTTGGGAAATGTTAATTCTCTAAAAGATATTTCTTACAAATTGTCGACAACTAGTGATGTACTGTTTTTGGGACGTGGTTTAATGTATCCGCTAGCCCTTGAGGGAGCATTAAAATTAAAAGAAATAAGCTATATCCATGCTGAGGGATATGCTTCTGGAGAACTCAAACATGGCCCAATTGCACTTATAGATGATAGTGTTCCAGTCATTATTTTAGCGCCATATGACAATTTATTTGAAAAAAGTATTTCAAATATGCAGGAGGTAATTGCGCGAAAAGCAAATGTGATAGTAATTTCTGATAATGACGGCCTCCGAGCAGCTGGATTAAAGGCTGAAACTTCTATCGAAATACCAAAAGTCGACCCTCTATTAGCGCCATTAATCTACGCACTGCCAATTCAGTTACTTGCATACTTCACCGCCGTATTTAAAGGTACGGATGTTGATCAGCCCCGAAATTTGGCAAAATCCGTAACAGTCGAATGATGGGGTTGTGTGGATTTTAGGAGATAATTATTGAGTAGAAATATTGTTAAAATTCTAGATAAAGGGTTTTCCGATATTTCTGTTGGCGAGAAAATGCTTATCTCTTCGCCAGAGAAAAT
>Ga0075480_10001020_pt1 | contig 17465 bp, 15 predicted proteins | sample DEB08_DNA_7_FD_81590 | JGI IMG/M metagenome (GOLD analysis project Ga0075480, IMG submission 81590) | Aqueous microbial communities from the Delaware River and Bay under freshwater to marine salinity gradient to study organic matter... | ecosystem: Environmental > Aquatic > Marine > Coastal ... | reverse complement strand
CTTGATTTCACGGCGATTGAAGATGCCCATAACATGCGTTTAGCTATTCGTGATCATAAAGGTTTGGGTGGGTCGATCACTTTGGAAGGCCATAACATGAAATTGGGCCGAGGAGGGATTCGGGAAATCGAATTTTTCACACAGACCCGCCAATTGATTTCCGGCGGTCGTGATCCGTCGCTTCGTGAACGTCAAACCGTGATTGGACTAAGTAAACTGGCAGAGCAGGGGTGGATTGGTGCCGATGTCGCACAAACATTGTCAGATCATTATCGGGCACATAGAACGGTCGAACATCGGTTGCAAATGATGCATGATGCGCAAACTCACAGTTTACCAGCCTCAGAGGAAGGGTTTGCGCGTCTAGCCTGTCTTATGGATAAAGATGAGGCGGATCTTAAGAAAGAAATTCGAAGCCGGCTAGAGGCGGTTCATGCCCTCACCGAAGGTTTTTTTGCATCTTCGTCTCATGCCGGAAAACAGGCCCCTGAAAATGAGGACAGGGGTGAGAGCTTTGAAAATATCGTCGCGGGTTGGCTGACATATCCTGCCCTGCGTTCAAAACGTGCACTAAAGACGTTTGAACGGCTAAAACCCGAATTAATCCGTCGATTGAAAACAGCCGGAAAACCGCAGGAGGCGTTTATTGCCTTTGACGGATTTTTGGCTGGGCTTCCCACGGGCGTTCAGCTTTTTGCAATGTTTGAGGCGTTTCCAAAGCTCATTGACCTTTTGATAGATATCGTCGCAAGTTCTCCAGCCTTGGCGCAGTATCTGTCGCGCAATGCGCAAGTCTTTGATGCGGTGATCGGGGGAAGCTTTTGGGATGACTGGCCGGGAAAAGAGGCGCTTTGTAAAGATCTTTCCGACCGTCTTGGGGTGCTTGGCGATTATGAGGCAAAGCTGGATGCGACTCGACGTTGGAGCAAAGAATGGCATTTCCGCATCGGTGTGCATCTGTTGCGCGGGCTTTTAGGGGCAAAGGAAGCCGCGCGCCAATATGGAGAGCTTGCCGAAGCGGTAATCTCAGGCCTTTGGCCCGAAGTGATTGGACAGTTTGCCACAAAACACGGACACCCCCCGGGTAGGGGCGCGGTGGTTTTGGGGATGGGTTCTCTTGGGCTTGGGCGTTTGCATTCCAGCTCTGACCTTGACCTGATTGTGATTTATGACGCGGGGGACGCAGATATGTCAGAGGGCAAACGTCCTTTGCCATCGCGCCAATATTATGCACGTCTGACGCAAGCTTTGGTCACAGCTATGACCGTCCCAATGGCGGAAGGTAAGCTTTATGAAGTCGACATGCGCTTGCGTCCTTCGGGAAATAAAGGGCCGGTTGCGACCTCATGGAGCGCTTTTCAAAGCTATCAAATGGGCGAAGCTTGGATCTGGGAACATCTGGCGCTGAGCCGCGCGCGCGTGATCGCGGGTCCCCAAGCGTTTGGGCAGGAGGTCGAAAACTTTCGCGTATCATTGATGGGGCAAACGCCGCCGGATGCCGCCAAACGGGCACTGTCCAAAATGCGCTTGCGCATCGCGCGTGCCAAAGGGGCGGCGCAGGTTTGGGAGATCAAAGAAGGTGCAGGTCGCCTTCAAGATATTGAAATGATGGCCCAGCTTGGACGTCTTTTGGATGGTGGAAGCGCGCGCGATGTCCTGTCCGGCCTGCAAAGTGCCGTTAGGGCAGGTGTGCTGACAGAGCCGCAGGGTGCAAAGATGGAAAATACCTACGCCCTTCTTTGGAACCTCAGGGTGGCAGCGCAATTGCTGGGGCAGAGTGATTTTGAAGAAGAACGCACCGCCGAAGGCGCAAAACGATTTGTTTTGACCTTGACGGATTACCCCGATCTTGAAACCTTAAAGGAAGAATTGGGTGCAAAAACAGAAGAAGTTTCCGCCATAATTGATGGCGCTTTGCCTATTGTTGAGGACACGTATGAAGAAGGGTGACGAGAACGATCCAAAGGGGTTGATCAGTGAGGCCTATAACATTGAGGGCATTACGGCAGGGGAATGTCGTAGCATTTTTCTTGATTGGGCTCTGGGCGTTCCCATTGAGAAAGATACGCAGGCAGTGATTAAAGAGGTGCTTTCGCTCTACGAAACCCGTTCGCCAGACCACCCGATGACCGCCACGCTTCAAGAGGGTCTGCCAACTCTTGCAAGTCCACGCCGGCGTGGTGGCTGGCGGGGTCGGCCGCGATCATCAAGTGACATCAATTAATGATTGATTTATTTTGATACTTTGATATACTCAGGATTGCCTTGGGAAGACATCCCGAAAGATCGAGGAGGAGGGTTCTCTGACAGTTTTGCTATCCGGCTATTAAGCGGTGGGAAATCTGATAGCGGGCAAACGCATCAGAAGTGGTTTCTGATGGGCTGATACCTTATTGGAATGGAGACCAAAATGTATGTCTATTGGCTGCTGCTTCTAGCAGCGATCCTAAGTGAGGTGATGGCGACCACCTCAATGAAATTGTCCGCCGGTTTCACCAAGGCTATCCCGTCCGCAACGATGATGGTGGGTTACATGTGCTCTGGGATATTCATCACTCTTGCGATCAAACGTATAGAATTGTCGATTGCCTATGCTGTTTGGGCGGGGCTGGGCGTTATTTTGACGTCCATTATTGGGATATGGTTTTTTCGCGAAACCATGACGCCTGTTAAGCTCGGTTCAATTGGGTTGATTTGTGTGGGTGTTGTTGGAATTTATCTTTCACAGCCCAATCAGCCATAGGTTGACAAATATGGGGGAGTGTGGTTCGCGCTTCCCTTTTTTATCCCCTCAGAAGGCGAGACGCGTCATGGGCTAAGTCCGAGATCGCTTGCCAATTTTCTTCCAAAACAAACTGTTTTGGGGCGACCCAGCTGCCCCCGACGCAAAGCGTGTTGGAGAGGGCCAAATAGGCTGGTGCATTGGAAAGAGACACACCGCCCGTTGGGCAAAATTTCACCTGTGGCAAGGGGGCGCCTATGGCTTTCAGGGCTGCAACACCCCCATTGGCCTCAGCTGGGAAAAACTTTTGCACACGGTACCCCCGTTCATAAAGGCGCATGACTTCGCTTGCAGTGGCCGCTCCGGGCAGTAGGGGCAGGTCTTCTTCTTCACAGGCGTAAAGAAGGCTGTCTGTGGCGCCCGGGGATACTCCAAAGGTTGCTCCCGCTTGACGGGCGGCGCTGACATCCGCTTTGCTCAACAGCGTGCCGGCCCCAACATAGCCGCCTTCAACCTGCGACATTTCTTGAATCACTTCAAGCGCGGCTGGGGTGCGTAATGTGACCTCTAAGACCGGTAAACCTCCGGCAATCAAGGCTTTCGCCAAAGGTGCCGCATGGGCGACATCCTCCACCACCAAAACTGGGATAACAGGGGCCAGTCTGCAAAGTCGTTCGGTGCCTTGGCTCGCAAGTTCAGGGGTCATGACGCCATCCAATCCATTTAAAAAAATCTGAAAACGCCACCGCCCTCTGAGGCGGAGGCTGCATTTTGACGAAACAGGGAAAATAATTCGCGCCCAGTCCCGAATTGATTATCGCTCAAATCCATTTTTGCAGGGGTTCGATGTTTGAAATCGCTTTCCAAAACATCGATTGTGCCGGCGACAGCATCCACAGACACCATATCCCCGTCTTGAAGTTTGGCAAGCGGTCCGCCTGCTGCAGCCTCTGGCGTCATATGGATGGCGGCTGGCACCTTGCCGGAGGCGCCGGACATCCGCCCATCTGTGACAAGGGCAACTTGTAGACCGCGATCTTGCAAAACCGAAAGAGTTGGCGTCAGACTATGCAATTCTGGCATGCCATTGGCCTTGGGTCCCTGAAAGCGGACGACGATGATCGTGTCTTGCGTGAATTCACCTGCTTTGAAGGCCTCTTTGACCGCTTCTTGAGTGTGAAATATGCGCACGGGGGCTTTGATGATATGGCGTTGCGAAGAGACAGCGGAGATTTTCATAATACCTTCGCCCAAAGAACCGCTGAGCCGCTTTAAACCGCCCGTCTCTTGGAAGGGGTCTTCGACGGGTCGAAGAATTTTATCGTTCAAGCTCTTACTAGGGCCATCGACAAAGCGAACCCCATCCGCTGTTAATTTGGGGTCCTTTGTGTAGGGGGTAAGGCCGTCTCCCATGACTGTTTTGACGTCCTCATGCAACAGTCCCGCATCCAGCAATTTGGACATGAGATATCCAAGCCCACCCGCCGCATGGAAATGGTTCACGTCGGCAAGCCCGTTTGGATAGACTTTGGCCATCAGCGGCGTGATCGCCGCGATATCATCGAAATCTTGTAAGGTGAGTATGATCCCTGCCGCCTGCGCCATAGCCGGAAGATGCAGCACAAGGTTGGTTGATCCTCCTGTTGCCATAAGCCCGACAATCCCGTTCACAAAGGCTTTTTCATCCAGAATGTCAAAAACGGGTCTATAGGCATTGCCAAGCGCAGTCAGGCGCAGAAGCTGCTCTACCCCGAAGACGGTCAGGGCCTTTCGCATCTCTGTACCTGGATTGACGAAAGAGGCGCCCGGAAGGTGCAATCCCATAACCTCCATCAGCATCTGATTGGAATTTGCGGTACCATAAAATGTGCAGGTGCCAGGTGAATGGTAGCTGGCCATTTCGGCGCGCATAAGTTCTTCTCTGCCGACCTCGCCGGTTGCAAATTTTTGGCGGACCTTGGCTTTTTCATCGTTAGGAAGACCCGATGGCATTGGTCCAGCTGGCAGGAAAATGCCGGGAAGATATCCAAAAGTCGCGGCCGCAATGACAAGACCGGGTACGATTTTGTCGCAAACACCCAAATAAATGGCCGCGTCAAATGTGTTGTGGGAAAGCGCGATCCCGCTCGCCATGGCGATCACATCACGTGAAATCAAGGACAATTCCATCCCGGTCTGCCCTTGAGTGACCCCATCGCACATTGCCGGTACCCCACCGGCAACCTGTGCAGTCGCCCCATGAGCGCGGGCCGCAGTTTTGATGATATCCGGGAATCCCGCAAAAGGCTGATGGGCCGACAGCATGTCGTTATATGCGCTGATGATCCCGATATTTGGAGCATGTCCTTCTGCAAGACCTTTTTGATCCTGCCCCATAGCCGCATAGGCATGGGCTTGGTTGCCGCATGTCAAATGTGCACGCCTTGGCCCTTCACCCGCCGCTGTCTTCATCCGCGTTAAATAAGCTGCACGGGTGCGCTCGGATCTTTCCATGATCCGTTCTGTAACTTTGTGCAAAGTGCGGTTTACGGACATCTATTCTCCTTTTTGCTCAACAGATGTTAGCGCTAACTTTTTTTCTTAACCCGCCTTAAACCTAAACCGGTACGCTTTGCAAGAGTTAGTGTTTGATAGAACCTTTTGATCCGCAAAGAAACAGCGTATGAGACGCTATGAGCGAAAATTCAAAACCTATCGTCCGGTTAAAGCCAAAGACGTCTGATCTGCCAATAAAACGAGGGTATCCTTGGGTTTATGACAATGAACTCGTGCTGGACCGGCGTACGAAATCAATAGATGCTGGTAGCATCGTTCAAGTGCAATCTTCAGACCGGATGCCCCTTGCCACGGCCGCCTTTAACGCAAATTCAAAGATTACACTTAGAATTCTTGACCTAAACCCAACGCAAAACGTCGATCTTGGCTGGATGACGTCAAAGATGACGGCCGCCTTTGATTTACGCGAACGCCTGTTTGATCAACCCTTTTATCGTTTGGTTCATGCAGAGGCAGACGGGTTGCCAGGCGTCATTATCGATCGCTTTGGTGATATCTGTGTCGTCCAACCAAATGCGGCCTGGGCAGATAGGGAATTTGAGTTGATCTGCGAGGCTTTAGACGCCGTGATTCCTTTGCGCACGGTCATCAAAAATACATCCGGACGCGCCCGCAAGCTGGAAGGTTTGGATGCTGAGAGTAGCCTGTTTAAAGGTCATTGGCCGCAAGCGCCAATCCCTGTGCCAATGAATGGTGCGATCTATATGGCGGATCTTGCTAATGGTCAGAAAACAGGATTGTTCTTTGATCAACGTCCTAATCATGCCTTTGGCGCGCGCCTTGCCAAAGGGGCGCGGGTGCTTGATGTTTTTTCCCATGTCGGCGGATTTGGCTTGGCGGCACTGGCGGCGGGCGCGAGCTCTGCAGTGGCGGTTGACGGATCCGAAGCGGCGCTTACTCTGGCGCGTCAGGGGGCAGAGGCCATGGGGGTGGAAGATCGATTTTTGACGCGCAGGGGGGATGCTTTTGACGTTCTTTCTGCCTTGGCAGACGAAGGCGCGCAGTTTGATGTTGTAATTTGTGATCCACCCGCCTTTGCTGCATCAAAAAAGGCCTTGGATGCAGGATTGCGTGCCTATGAAAAACTTGCGCGGATGGCAGCGCCTTTGGTGAAAGAGGGAGGCTATCTGGGCCTGTGTTCCTGTTCACACGCGGCGGATCTTGATAAATTCCGCGCGGCTTCCTTGCGCGGACTCTCAAGAGCAGGGCGTGCCTCTCGTCTTATTCACACCGGTTTTGCGGGCCCCGATCACCCCATCCATCCGCAACTCGCGGAAAGCGGATATTTAAAGGCACTGTTTTTCCGCCTATGAAGCTGCTTTTTGACACCTGCGTTCTCTATCCTACGGTCATGCGCGAAATGCTTATGGGAACGATGGAAATTTCGGGGGACACGCCTTTTTGGTCCGAACGGATTTTGGAAGAATGGGCGCGCGCCGCACGAAAAATCGGCCCCACCGGCGAAGCACAGGCGCGCACTGAAATCGCGCTGCTCCGCGCACGCTGGCCCAAGGCAGAAGCAATCTGGGCCGCGTCTCTTGAGGCCCGGCTGTGGCTTCCTGATGAAAACGACAAACATGTTCTGGCTGCGGCAATTGCATCTTCAGCTGATCTGATTGTCACGCTCAACAAGCAGGATTTCCCACGGGGGACACTGCGAGAAGAGGGATTGGATCGCATAGATCCAGATACGCTGTTGATGCAGATTTTTCAGCGGCATGAAGTCGAAATGAAAACGCTTGCCGGTAACCTCACGGCCAAGGCTTGCGCTCTATCTGGAAAATCTTGGGAGGTGGGACCTTTGCTTAAAAAAGCGCGCCTTCCCCGATTGGCGAAAGCGCTGGCACGGTCCTCACATGCGTAGAATACTTGACCCAGCGTATTCTGCAGTCTCATCCAATTCTTCTTCAATACGGATCAGCTGATTATATTTTGCCAATCTGTCAGAGCGCGACAAAGACCCTGTTTTGATTTGACCGCAATTCGTGGCAACTGCAAGATCGGCGATTGTGGCATCTTCTGTTTCACCTGATCTGTGGGACATCACATTGGTGAACCCGGCACGATGGGCCATATCGACGGCTTTGAGCGTTTCGGAAAGGGTTCCGATCTGGTTGACTTTGACCAACATTGAGTTGGCGCAGCCTTTTACGATGCCGTCTGCCAAACGTGCTGGATTTGTCACGAAAAGGTCGTCGCCCACAAGCTGCACGCGATTGCCAAGTTCCTGTGTCAACATTGCCCAGCCGTCCCAATCGTCTTCGGCCATGCCGTCTTCGATCGAAATAATGGGATAATCATTTACCAACGCTGTAAGGTAGGCCACGTTCTGCGCAGAGCTTAGTGACGCGTTTTCACCAATCATCTCATATTTGCCATTCTTAAAATATTCGGTCGATGCGCAATCCAAGGCCAGATAGATATCTTCACCCGGTTTGTAGCCTGCCTTTTCAATCGATTTCAGAATGAAATCGAGCGCCACGCGGGTTGAACTCAGATTGGGTGCAAACCCACCCTCATCCCCGATGCTTGTGGAAAATCCCGCATCGGAAAGCTCCTTTTTGAGGGTATGGAAAACCTCACTGCCCACGCGCACCGCGTCCCGAATGGTGGGTGCGGAAACCGGCATGATCATGAACTCCTGAATATCGATGGGGTTATCGGCATGTTCTCCGCCATTGATAATATTCATCATTGGCACTGGAAGAATGCGTGCCTGCGTTCCTCCCACATAGCGATAAAGGGGCAGCTCGCTGTAATCTGCAGCAGCTTTGGCGGTGGCAAGTGAGACACCCAAAATCGCGTTTGCGCCAAGACGTGATTTATTCTCTGTTCCATCCAGTTCGATCATCGCTGCGTCAATGGCTTGCTGATCGGTTGCATCAAATCCAACGAGAGTTTCTGCTATTTCGCCGTTTACGTTTGAAACAGCATCCAAAACGCCCTTGCCCTTGTAGCGCTTTGGGTCACCGTCCCGTTTTTCCACCGCCTCATGAGCGCCCGTTGACGCACCCGAGGGGACAGCCGCACGCCCAAGTGTGCCATCTTCCAAAATCACGTCCACCTCGACTGTCGGGTTGCCTCTGCTGTCAAGAATTTCGCGGGCAAATATGTCAACGATCGTGCTCATTGAAGTGTTCCTTTTTAGATTGGGAGCTGGAAATAGAAATTTACTGGCCTGTTAAGCTATTCATGGACGAAAGACCAGAGCATGCCAGCAACGATTGGTGAATACCAGTCGCGCTCAGGTTGGTTTTCCTGTCACTTTTTCCCGCCAGAAAGTGTAAAGTCCTGACAGAATGACCAAACCTGCCCCTAGAAATGTCATCGTATCGGGGCGTTCCCCCAAAAAGAAAATTCCTATCAGCATCGCGAAAACCAACCGCGCATACCGAAATGGTGCGATAACAGCGACATCGCCATCCCGCGTTGCCATCACAATGGCACTGTAAGACAAACCACCCAGTAAGGTGATGCATAGAAGCAACATTGTTTGATGTGGGTCCGGCCATTCCATAGGCGCTCCTGTCGGGATCAATATCACCCCTGCAACGACCGAAGCGGCAAAGGCATAGGCCGTCATGCTGACTGTCGAAATATCTGACTTCAATACCCGCGTCGCAAGATCGCGAGTGGCCAGACAAATTGCCCCGATTACGGCGAGAACGGCAGCGGGTTCAAAGCCTTCAAACCCGGGACGCAGTATAATCAAAACCCCGAAAAACCCAACCCCAATGGCGCTCCAGCGCCGCCACCCTACCTGTTGTCCTAGCAATAGCGCAGCGCCCATCGTAACAAGGATTGGCACCGCTTGAAGGATTGAGGAGGCCATCGACAATGGGATCAAGGCCAAGGCAGAAATGAAAAACAAAGGCGCAAGCATATCAGCCAGAAGACGAATGAGAAACGCTTTCCTAAACATATCACGAGACACTAACGCGTCTTTGCGAACAAACGCTAACACAGCAAAAAGCAAAGCACCCAAGGCTCCGGTGATAATGAGGATTTCAGAAACGGGCAGGGAGGTTGTAAGGCTTTTTATTATACCGTCTTCGATGGCAAAACCTGCCATCGCCAAAAGCATGAACAATATGCCGCGCAGATTTTCCTTCACAGTGCTGTTCCTAGAACACCAAAAGGTGAGTACTCTGCGATGAAGCGACACTGCGTGTCACTTGTCAAGGGTGTCATCCCTTCACCCGACGCACACCGTAAAGTTCAAGGCGATGACCTTTGAGCGTGTAGCCGTATTTTTCAGCAATTTTTTCCTGCAAGGCTTCGATGTCCGGATCCAAAAATTCGATCACTTCACCGGTCGTAAGATCAATAAGATGATCGTGATGATCGCGCTCCGCGTCTTCATACCTTGCGCGTCCATCGCCAAATTCAAGACGTTCCAGAATCCCTGCTTCTTCAAAAAGTTTGACTGTGCGATAAACGGTGGCCAGTGAAATACGGTTGTCTTTCTCTGAGGCGCGCAAATATAGAGCCTCCACATCCGGATGATCTTCGCTGTCTTCTAACACATCAGCAATTATGCGGCGTTGTTCCGTCATGCGAAGCCCTTTTGCTTCGCAGCGCTCAATAATTGTATCGCTCATTTTGATCACTCTTGCCGTAGTTAAAAAACGGGATAATCGAAAAATGATGCGGTGAAAAGTGCTGAGGGTGAAAAGAGCAACATTTGATTTTTGAATTTGGCAAATAATGTCTGCAAAGGCTTGCAATCTTCTCCTATAGCTGCGCGAATGCAGAAAACGTCAGAGGCCGAGAACACCCGTGAGTATTGCAAAGAGGAAAATGGATGTCAGCGGGGCTGTCTGGCTTTCGGGCTTCTCGCTGATCCTCGCATTTAATCAAGTGGTGATCAAACTTACGAGTGGAGGATTGCAGCCGGTCTTTATGGCGTCACTCCGGTCGTTTCTTGCGCTCGTCGTGCTTGGAATTTGGATGTGGTCACAAAACATTGCCTTATTCCCCAAACGGCATAACATTTGGTCTGCTCTTTTGATGGGGTTTTTGTTTTATTTTGAATTTGTACTTTTATTTCAGGCGCTTGATTGGACCACTGTCTCTCGGGCTAGCCTGTTATTTTACACAATGCCAATCTGGTTGGCGATCAGCGCTCATTTTTTATTACCAAATGAAACCTTAACACCGAAGAGAATTCTTGGGCTCATTTTTGCAATACTTGGGGTTGCTTTAGCTTTGTTGGATCGTCCGGAAGAGGGAGAGGCCAGTCTGACGGGGGATATTATGGCATTGGTGGGTGCCTTTGGTTGGGCGGGAATTGCGCTTTGTGCGCGTGTCACGCGCATCAGCGAAGAACGCGCAGAAACCATTTTGTTTGCACAGCTTTTGGCCTCCGGTCCTTTGCTGTTGATATCCGCGCTGTTTTTTGGGCCATTCGTGAGGGAGGTCGACCTGTTTGACGGATTGGGGTTACTGTTTCAGGTCTTTGTCGCCAGCTACGGGTTTTTGCTCTGGTTTCGTCTCATTGGCATTTATGAAGCATCGTCTGTGGTGTCTTTCAGTTTTCTTGCTCCGGTTTTATCGGTTGCGCTTGGGTGGCTTATTCTCGCAGAAAATGCTGGCTGGAATTTGGTATTTGCGCTGGTTTTGGTGACAGCAGGGTTGATTTTGATCAACCGGAAATAAATTCCCTTCAGCGCAAGTGATCAGATGCGTATTACTACGGGTACTTTAGGTTCCACAAAATGTTGCCCTTACGATTTCAGAGTCATTTGGTGGGTGTCTAAGGTCATCAAAAGAGTGATTTTTTGTGAAAGGTGCGCTGTAAGCCTCTGATAATCTTTGAAAAAGATAATAGTCCCCAGAGACCGCAGCCTGAATCATCTGTTCGATGCGGTGATTGCGTGGAATGAGTATCGGATTAGATTTCGATAGTGTTTCCTCTACATTATCCAAACCGGTGATCCGCTCCATCCAACGCACCTCCCAAAGATCAAATTTATCTGGGACCAAGAATTCGTCTCTCGCTTTTGCGGTTCCCAATGCGGCAAAAGTATTCGTAAAATCTGCGCGGCCTTCGGCCATTAAATTGAGGAGGTCGTTTATCAATATTTCGTCCTCTTCGCGCGGGTCAGATATTCCTATCTTGGCTGAAAATACTCTGATCCAATTCTTTTTAAGAAGGGGAACCATGTCATGGACGGCTTTGGTGAAAAGTTCAATGGCGTCCTGCGCATCTGGCATCAAAGGAACCAAGGCAGTGGCAAGTTGAGCCATATTCCAGACAATGATGTCTGGCTGGTTACCAAAAGCATACCTGCCAAATTGATCTATAGAGGAAAAGACCTGCATCGGGTGATAGCTGTCCATAAAAGCACAGGGACCGTAGTCAATAGTTTCCCCTGCGATCTGGCAATTGTCCGTATTCATGACCCCATGGATAAATCCGACACCCATCCATTGCGGGATCAGGCGCGCCTGCGATTCAATCACGCGTTTTAAAAATCCCAATGGTCCGTCTGTCTCAGGATAATGGCGCGCAATTGTGTAGTGCAAAAGTTGGCGCAGCGCATCAAATTCTTTGCGTGCTGAAAAGACTTGAAATGTACCAACCCTGATATGACTTTGAGCAACGCGGGTCAAAACGGCACCTGGAAGCACACTTTCCCGAATGACTTGTTCGCCGGTTAAAACGGCGGCCAAGGCACGCGTCGTCGGGATGCCGAGCGCGTGCATTGCCTCTGAGACCACATATTCACGCAAGACCGGACCAAGCCAAGCGCGCCCATCCCCGCCACGTGAATAGGGTGTGCGCCCTGATCCTTTGAGTTGAATATCGCGCCTTTGACCATCGCGACCAATGGTTTCGCCAAGTAAAATAGCCCTGCCGTCTCCAAGCTGCGGATTATATTGGCCAAATTGATGGCCCGCGTACAGTTGCGAAAGCGGCTCTGCGCCATCTGTGATCTTATTTCCTCCAAATATTTCTGCCAACTCACTGTCTTGCCCGCCCGTAATGCCAAGAAGATCAGCTAATGGTCGGTTAAAGGCGATCAGCTCAGGTTTTGACACGGTACTTGCTGACTGGCGCGAATAAAATTGATCAGGCAAGCTCGCATAACTGTTGTCAAAGGGGATGGAGAGGGGGAGAGGCGCAGTATCCATCACATTTCCATCGCCATCAGGCTGTAATTCTGACGCAAACGAAATCCGAGAGCCTTGTAAAACTGGATTGCTTTGGCGTTTTTGTGGTGAACCTCAAGGGACAGACTGTGCACACCGTGAGCGGCCATTGTTCTGAAAAGTCGTTTTAGGATAGACTTTCCAATGCCTTTCCCGCGGACATTATGACGGAGGTAGACTTCGTCAACCATCGCCTCAAGGCCACCAAATTCGACGGACCAGATAAAGGAGAAAACGACATACCCCATTGGTGAATTGCGTGGGCCGATCATGTAGACTGCCCCATGTGGGCTTCCCTCCAAAAGAGGGATCAATGCACGATCGCGCTGCTTTGGGTCAGAAACAATTCCTTCCTCTTGATGAAAGGCGGCGACTAATGGGGTCAATTGTGGCAAGTCGTCAAACGTAGCAAGTCGGATTGCAGTCATAAGCGCCCCAGCCGTTCCGTTAGAAGGGTAAAAAACCCGTCTGCATAAATTTCGTTCATAAAAGTGGCGTTTGCAGGTCTTTTTGTCACGCGCCACCAATCCGCAACGGTCATGCCCAATGTTAATTCTGACTCTGTTTCAATCATCACGTTAATATATCGTCCCTTAAATAGTTCTGGTTTAATGAGATAGGCGGTGACGCAGGGGTCATGCAAGGGCGCACCGGCGCTGCCATATTTTTCTTTGTCAAAGCGTTCAAAGAAATCGGTCATGTCCGCTGTCGCTGCACCGACGGCGGTGCCAAGGGCGCGAAAGGCATCATTGCGTTCTTTCGTGACCAAGGCTTTATGTGTCACGTCAAGCGGCATGACAGTTAGTGATATTCCAGATTTAAAAACGATATCAGCGGCCTCTGGGTCGACATAAATGTTAAACTCTGCCGAGGGTGTAATATTGCCCACCTCAAAATAGGCACCTCCCATTAAAATGATTTCTTCTATTCGTTCTGCAATATCTGGTGCCTTGAGAAGTGCGCTTGCGATATTCGTCAATGGTCCCAATGGGCACAGCGTGATGGTTTTCGGGGGCGCGTTCCGAATAGTTTGAATAATGAAATCAACACCATGTTGGGCCTGCAAAGGCATTTGTGGATCGGGCAGAACTGGACCATCAAGGCCCGTTTTGCCATGGACGTGCTCCGCAGTGATCAAGGGCCGCGATAGGGGCGCGTCGCATCCCGCGAAAACCCGAACCTGTGGTTTGCCAGCCAATTCACATACGATACGCGCATTTTTTTCTGTGAGGGAAAGGGGGACATTTCCTGCTACGGCTGTAATGCCCAGAACCTCAATCTCCTCAGGGCTTGCCAGAGCGAGCAGTATCGCAATGGCATCGTCCTGACCCGGGTCTGTGTCAATAATAATTTTACGTGGTGACATGGTCTTGCCCTTTCCGACTCGCACAATGCAAAACAGCTTTCGTGAAATCCTTAACAGCCTTCCGTGGCAAAGGCCAAGAACTGAGTAAGTCTTGATTGCCAAATTATACTTGAGTAAAACTATCAGGATTGACAGTTCCTTTAAATTGCGCCATGTCACACCGGTAAGTGCTTTGCGGAAAGCGTATCGACACTTAGGCACAGTTTTGGGATATTTTTGGAAATAGGTAAGCGAAATGAAACTGAAAACTATTATCTCTTTAGGGCTATGGGCAGGTCTCTGCATGGGACAGTCACTGCAGGCACAAGACCTAAACATCTATTCACAGCGCGAACCGTTTCTGATTGAACCGTTTCTAAAGGCATTTACAGATCGAACCGGCATCAAGACAAAAGTCCTTTATTCCGAAAAAGGTCTCGCGCAGCGTCTTAAAAGTGAAGGCCGCAACAGTCCTGCTGATGTGGTTCTTACCGTCGATATAGCACGTCTCAGCGTTTATGATGATATGGGCTTGCTTTCAAAGACGGCCTCTGCAACATTGGAAAAAAATATTCCGGCTCACCTTAGATCGCCTGAAAATACATGGTTTGCCCTGTCAAAAAGATCCCGAATTTTGGCAACATCCAAAGATCGCGTCGGGGCAGCTGAGATCACGCGCATCGAAGATCTGGCGGATCCAAAATGGAAAGGACGCATTTGTACCAGACCCGGAAGTCACGTTTATAACCGCGCTCTGATGGCGTCTATAATTGCGCACCATGGGTCCGAAGCGGCAGAAGAATGGGCTAAGGGACTTGTTGCCAATCTGGCCCGCAAACCTCAAGGGAATGATCGTGCTCAGGTAAAAGCGATTTATGAAGGCGTATGCGATGTGGCGTTGATCAACAGCTATTATTACGGAAATATGAAATTTTCTGAGGATGCAGAGCAAAGAGCATGGGCTGATGCAATGAATATCGTTTTTCCAAATCAGGAAGAAAACGATCGTGGCGCCCATATCAATGTGTCTGGGGGAGGTGTTGCTATCCACTCAAAAAACAAAGAGGCGGCCATAAAGCTTCTTGAATTTCTGAGCGAAGCGACGTCACAGAAACTCTATGGTGAAGTGAACTATGAATACCCTGTCAACCCGGCTGTCCTTGTTGATGGAGAACTGGCGTCGTGGGGTACTTTTAAAGAAGATCAACTGCCCATTCAGAAAATTGCGGATTTATCACGCGAAGCACAAATGATGATTGATCGGGTCGGATGGTAACCGCTGTCGCTTCCTATCTTCGTGATTTCGATCTGAAGTCGGCGAGTGTTTTTCTTTTAGGTGCTCTTCTGCTTTGTCCGATTGCCGCTCTTGCTGTCCTCGCCCTGGGGGACAGTGAGGGGATCTGGCCACATCTTTTGTCCACCGTCTTGGGGCGATACCTTGCCAATACGGCCGGCTTGATGGTTGGCGTCGCCTGTCTGTCGCTCTTTTTCGGTGTGGGAGCTGCGTGGATTGTGTCACGTTATCAGTTGGGTTTATCGCGCTGGTTTGATGTCGTTATGCTTTTGCCGATGGCCTGTCCTGCATATCTGGTGGCCTATGCCTATACAGATGTCTTTGAATACGCCGGCCCCATACAGGGCGCATTGCGTCAATTGATGGGTTGGAAAACCGCACAAGATTATTATTTCCCTGAAATACGTTCGATGGGAGGTGCGATATTTGTTCTATCATCGGTGCTATATCCCTATATTTATTTGCTCGCCCGAACCGCATTTCAGAAAATCCCCGCAAGTTTTTACGAGGTGGCCGCCCTATCTGATCGCAATGTATTTTGGGGTGTTTGTCTTCCTTTGGCACGACCTGCTATCGTGGCCGGTTTGGCGCTTGTTTTGATGGAAGTCGTTTCTGATTTTGGAACCGTTGAATATTTTGCGGTGCAAACTCTGACATTGGGCATATTTAATCTTTGGATAGGGATGAACAGTGTCATTGGGGCGGCACAGCTTGCCACTTTGACGTTCGGACTCATCATTTTTCTTTTATTTTTAGAGTTTTATGCGCGTGGGGATAGACGGTTTAACGACACGGGCCGACGACATGTTCCTTACGATTTAAAGCCTGTAGGTCGAAAAAAAACAACTTTTCTCGTGATCCTTTGTCTGCTTCCTGTGGCATTTGGATTTTTAATTCCGGTTTCGATCCTGTTTTATAATGTTGTCAATGCGCCGGTCCTCACGTCTTTCTCTGATGTATTGGACAGCTTTGGGAACAGTATTTTTGTTTCGCTCGTCGGTGCGTTTGTGATCATGGGAAGCGCGATCGTTATGGGAAGCGCGGCGAAAATGAGTCACAACAAAGCGCTGCAGATGATCGCCAATTTATCAGCTGCAGGATACGCTTTTCCAGGGACGATGCTCGCCTTGGGGGTTTTGACATGCCTTTCTTTTGCGGATGGTTTACTTGAACGGACATCGCTTTATTTCGCTGGGACACTCTGGGCATTGTTTTTTGCATATCTCGTTCGATTTCAAGCCGTAGGATACGGGGCCGTGTCGTCTGGTTTAACCAAAATTCCAATGAACTTGATCAGTTGTAGCCGGTCACTTGGTATGGGTCCGCATCAGACAGCGCGTCGCGTGACATTGCCTTTAATGCGCAATGCGCTTCTGGCGGGATGCGTTCTGGCCTTTGTCGACATAATGAAAGAGCTGCCCATGACGCTTTTGCTTCGCCCATTTGATTTCGATACTTTGGCAACTTATGCCTATCAATTTGCCCATAGTGAGTTGATGGATCAGGCCGCGCTGCCTGCCTTAATCATTATCTGCGCAGGCCTCATACCCGTAATGTTGCTTAATCGGCTCGTGCAGCATCAATAGCTTTGATATGGCGCAGCAAATGCCAATCTAAAGCCTTCATCTGCGTTCCTCATCTTTTGCGGCATTCCAAAGATCATCCATTTCCTCAAGGCTCGCTTCATCCGGCTGCTTATTTTTTTTGCGAAGCGCCTCCTCAATGTATTTAAAGCGGCGGGTGAATTTTGCATTTGCGCCCCGCAAAGCCTCTTCCGCGTCGATTTGCATATGGCGTCCAAGATTAACCAGAACAAACAGCAAATCACCAAATTCCTCTTTCATGTGATCTGCGTCTTTCTGCTTTTGCGCCTCAACAAGTTCTTTCGTTTCCTCGGCAATCTTATCTATAACTGATGAAATCTCAGGCCAATCAAAACCAACCCGCGCCGCCCTTTTTTGCAATTTCAAGGCGCGCGTTAATGCTGGAAGGGACAGGGCGACATCATCCAGAACCCCTTTTTGGGCCTTCGATGCGCGTTCAGCTGCTTTGATGCGTTCCCAATCATTCACTTGCTGATCTGCGGTTTTGTTCCGGCTCTCTGGTCCAAAAACATGTGGATGGCGCGCAACCATTTTATCGCTTATTGCGTTCACCACTTCATCAAAAGAGAAAAGCCCTTCTTCAGTGGCCATTTGGGTGTGGTATACTGTCTGAAGCAGTAAATCTCCCAACTCGGATTTCAGTTCACCCCAGTTTTTCTGTTCAATCGCATCTGCAACTTCGTAGGCTTCTTCGATCGTATATGGGGCGATAGTGTTGAAATCTTGTTCAATATCCCATGGACACCCGCATTCGGGATCGCGTAGAGCACGCATAATTTCCAATAATCG
>Ga0075480_10001018_pt1 | contig 17473 bp, 16 predicted proteins | sample DEB08_DNA_7_FD_81590 | JGI IMG/M metagenome (GOLD analysis project Ga0075480, IMG submission 81590) | Aqueous microbial communities from the Delaware River and Bay under freshwater to marine salinity gradient to study organic matter... | ecosystem: Environmental > Aquatic > Marine > Coastal ... | reverse complement strand
GACTCACCGGGTGGGCGAAGATCACCGAGAGCGTGTCGATGTGATGGTTGTTGAGGTGGACGGGGACATCACCCGTTGCATGTGCCATGGGCACACCCTTGCATACCCGAGGTTCAGTTCCCGCCTCCAGGCGGCTTCATCGCACAGGAACCCACCTGCGCAGAAACTGTCGAAGTTGAGTGCCTGGACACCCGTGAACTTCGCTTACCCTGACATGGTGCAGACACGGACATTGAGAGCATGGACTGCGGCAATGGCAGGCGCCTCGATCGCCGCGCTCATCCCGGCTCTCCCGGCCACAGCTCACGAGTCGGACGCTCTCGTTACACCTGCAGCCCTGTCCTGGTCGGCGTGCTCCTACGCCTGGGGGGCGCAATGCGCGAGCCTGGACGTCCCCCGGGACTGGGCAAAGCCGAATTCCTCCGGGACGTATCGAATCTCCATCGCGCGGGTCCCCGCGAGCAAGCCGAGCAAGCGCATCGGGACCTTGATGTTCAACCCCGGCGGACCCGGTTCCGGCGCAGTGTCCAACCTGTCGTGGGTGATGTCCCTGCTGCCCGCGCGCATCAAGAAGCGATTCGACATTGTCGCGGTCGATCCGCGCGGGGTCGGAGGTTCCCAACCGTGGATCAGGTCCTGCAGCGCACCCCAACCCACTCCCCCGGCGACCGGCGAAATCGACTGGATGGCCTGGAGCCGCACCTTCATGACGGCGAATAAGCGGGCGAACAAGACCTGCTTCGATGTCAATGAGGCGTACGCCGGCACCGTCGGCACCTGGCAGATCGTGCACGACCTCGATGCCGTCCGCGATGCCCTCGGCGAGAAGCGCATCACGTTCTGGGGCATGAGTTATGGCTCCACGGTGGGTCGTGCCTATGTCCAGGAGTTCCCCAATCGCGTCAGAGCCCTGCTGCTCGACGGTGTGATCTCGCCGGTGTCCGGCATCGAGGCCTGGGCCGAGGAGCACACCTATGACGATGAACTCGCGATCGACATCATGCTGCGACGGCTCGGCTCGACCTACGCCGACGCCTATGAGCGCATCAGTGCTGAGTTGGACAGGCGGACAGTGACCGCCCAGAACGGGACGGTCATCACGCGCTGGACCTTCGGGCGGGCGCTCGTGGCCTGGTCGAGCTTCCACACCACCTGGGGTTCGGCGGGTTCGCTGATCCTCGCGGTGCGCGATGCCCTCTTCGCCGGGACGCCCTCTGCCCGATCGGCCGCCGCCAGCCGAGCCGCCTCAGCCTTGAGCGGCACCAGGCCCACGGGCCAGTCGAGCACCCTGAGCCCGCAGTGGACCTACGTCAACTGCTCGGACTTCCCCGACCGGCCGACCGCGCGCACCCTGGCTGCCCTCGCCGAGAAGGGGGCACGCACCGGCGGCGCCGGCGTCGGCATGGCCGTGCTGCGCGAAGGCGCGCAATGCGCCGGACTGCCGAAGTTCGGGCGACCGCTCGAACCGATGACAAGTCCGTTGAGGCTGCGCAACCCGCCGATCATCGTCAATGCTCGAGGCGACAACCGGACCCCCTGGACCGCTGCGCTCGAGGCCCAGCAGGCCTTCACCGGATCGCAGATCGTCGGCTACGCCGGCACCCACCACATCCTGTACGGGCGTCGGACCGCATGCATTGATAGGCCGATCACCCGCTACCTGCTGCACAAGAAACTGCCCAGCTCTCAGGTGGACTGCCCGATCTAGTCGAGCAGACCTTCACCGATCCACCCACTCTCGGGCTGCTCAGGATTCAACTCGGTGATGTAGCGGGGCGCGATCACCACCACCGATCGGGATACTGACGGTCGCCGAGGAGTTGGTGGGTCACCCACACCAGGAGGATCGCCAGGAGCACCAGGATGAGCAGCGCGGGGAACATGATCAGCGCCACCGACCAACTCGGATCCGAGATCTCCGCGATCAGCGCCACGGCGACGGCCGGCGCGTGAAAGGCGCCGACGAGGTGCATCAGGAGCAAGATCACCCCCGTACCGAGGATGGCCATAAGGACCGTCGGCCCGGGAAGCGCGGCTACTCCCAGGCCGATCACACCCGCGATCACATAGGACACCAGAACTCGAAGCGGCCGGGATGCCGGCGATCCAGATGTGGCGAACACCAGCACGTAGGTCACCACGGGACCGAGCAGCAATGGCTCTGCCGGGGCATCGAGAGAACGCAGGACGAGATAAGCCAGGAGCAGCAACGACAGGCCGAGAGTCTCGACAGCGACGAGTGGGATAAGGCGATGCCAGGGCAACCGCTCCGTGGGATCCGAAACCGGTTGGATGCGACCCGGAGACCAAGGCTTCTTTGGAGGTGGATCGCTCATCGCCCCAGAGCCTAGGCGTTCTCGGACAGACGCGAATGTCGGGAGGAATACTGTTACGAAAGTGACCTGGAGTGTTCTGCTGAGACGCAGGGCGATTCAAGTGACGAGCTTTCGAAAATTCCCCCGATGGAATTCGAGAAAAACTCTTGTGTCCCGGAATCGAACGCTGATAGAACTTCTTTCACCGGGCGAGAGATCGGCCGGTGGCACCAAAGGAAGCTCCCCAACCGGGGCCCGCAAGGGAACCGGGGAGAGCAGGGAATCCTGCGGAGGCACGTGCCAGTGGCCTCGGAGCAACGTGAGGTGAGCAGGACGCGCGAACCGAAGATCGGTGGCGCCCCCGCAAGGGGTGCGACGGACCAAGTGGTGGCACAAACCGCCGGTTCTGCCCGCAAGGGCTGCCGAACGAGGAGCGGCGACCTCATGGTGAGACCCCTCGAACTCATACTTCGAGGGGTCTCATCCTTTTATAGGGGTTCTCGTCGCTTAGGTGGTGGCGCCACGCCGGAGAAACTCGGCCAACCGATCGAAGCCCTCATCAATATCGACGCGGGGACTCCACTGCAGCGCCCGCCGCGTGGTCTCCTGATCGAACCGGTGGGCGGTCGCGAGTTGCTCGGCCACGAACGGCGTGATGACCGGATCGCCCTCCCGGCCGGTCCGCTCCCACACAGCCGACAGCACGTGGCCCGCACCACGGGCGACCGGATAGGGAATCCGCGCTTTCGGGCCAGCTAATCCGGCAACTCTCGCGATGCGCGTGAGCATCTCGACGACAGTGCGCGGCTGACCATTGGAGACGACGAACGCTCGACCCTGGACCTCCGGGTGCTCGACCCGCTCGAGCGCGGCGATGATTGCGTCCGCCGCATTGTCGATGTAGGTGGTGTCGATCAGGGCAGCACCATCACCAATGACGACGAGTCGACTAGCGCGGGCTCGGTCGATGATGCGCTGGGTCAGTTGAGTGTCGCCCGGTCCCCACACCAGATGTGGTCGGACCGCGACGCGAGCCATTCCGGCCTTCTTGTCGGAGGCGGGGTTGAGGACGAGTTGTTCGGCCATGGCCTTGCTGCGGGAGTAGTGGCTGCGTGCGTGCTCAGGCTCGGCCGGGTCAGCGTCGGCTCCGATGAGCGCCTTGCCAGTGTGGGAGACCGACGGGCTGGAGACGAGCACAAACCCTCGTACTCCTGCGCGATTCGCCGCTTCAAGGATTGCCGAGGTTCCGCGAACGTTGACGCGCTCGAACTCCGCCCACGGCCCGGTGACATCAACTCGCGCCGCAGCATGCACGACACGATCTACCTCGGCACATGCTCGCTGCTGCACCTCCTCGTCGTTGATGTCGCCCTGCACCTGCTCGATCCCCAGCCCGCGCAGCGACTTCGGCAGTTCGCGTCTTTGCAGGGTTCGCACGTGATAGCCGCGCTCGATCAGGCCCCGCGCTACCGCTCCCCCGACGACACCGGAGGCACCGGTGACGAGCACGCGCTCAGTCATCGAACCCTCCCTCGGAGCGTCGACCGGCAGTCCCGGCGAGAAGCCGGGATGCGGCTGCCGCGAGAGCAGTCCGGTCGATCTTCGCGCGGTGGCGCACATCGACGGGAAGCTCGCTGATCGTCAACACCGCAGCGACATCGACGCCGCAACGCTCCTTCACTGCAGCGCGAACCAGAATGGTCGTGTCCACATCGGCAACCGAAAGGTTCGACGAGCCATCGGGGAGCACGATGACGACCACCTGTCGTCCCCGCGGACCGACTCCCACGCATCCTGCGAGTGCGGTTCCTGCGGCTTGGACTGCTGCTTCTTCCGCAGCGACGGGAGTGACGGGGCCCGTCGCTGTCGAGATGACATGCTCGAGGCGGCCTTCGATCCAGAGCCTGCCTTGCGCGTCGAGATGCCCCACGTCACCTGTGCGGTGCCAGCCATCCCGGGCCGTGCGGTGCTCGATACCCCAGCGCCGGTCGTAGCCGGCCTTCATCCACGGCGCCCGGATGACGACCTCACCGGTGACATCGCAGGTCGAATCGGCATGGTCTGCCGGGATGCCACGACTATCGAGTGCTGCGATGTGCACCTCAACACCCTCGAGCGGGTGACCCACGAGCACCCCGTTGCCGAGTCCTGCCGCTCGCAATTCCGGCAGATCGACCTCGGTGAGGGGCAGCGCCTCGGTCATGCCGTAGGGAGTCGCGATGCGGGTCCCGGGCAGAGCCTCGCCAATGGCCTCCAGGGTCGCCAGCGGTGTCGGCGCTCCAGCGATCATCAACAGCCGCAACGACTCCGGGCGTCTCCGAGTGTCCCCTGCGGTGTCCACGAGCGCCCGAACCCCAGTCGGAGAGGTCCAGGCGATCGTTCCCGACACTGCATCAGCGGCGTCGGTGAACGTCTGCATCGAAAGCGTTCGCGGGTCGGTGACGTCCATATCGGGAATGGCGGAGGCGATGCCGAGTGCCGGGCCAAGAACGACCCAGGGCGCGAACGCAGCGACAAGGGCATCCTTGCCGGGGTCGATGGAGTAGGCGGATCCGATCGCTGCAACGAGCGCGTTCAACCGTGATCGCGTGTAGCGCACGCCTTTCGCCGGGCCGGTCGAACCAGAGGTGAAAGCGATGAGCAATTCTGCATCAGCATCGATGGTCGCTGGGGGTGCGCCGTCTCCGCCTGCGTGAAGGCGCGCTCCCTGGTTGGCAACCTCCGTCAACGACGCGTCGACACCTAGAGCGCGTCGGGCGCTGACTGAAGCGGACCCGGCCAGGATGCGCGCGCCCGGGCAGTCGATTCCACGCGTGATGCCCAGTCCTGCCGCGATCGCGATGATGTGATCCGGTCCCGCTCCGCGCAGCGCCCGGCGCATCCCGCCCACACCGAGCCCGCGATCCGCGACTACCACGGCGGCGTCGATCGCCCAGCAGGCATAGACGGTGGCGACGAGATCCGCCCCCGGTGGGATCAACAGGGCGACCCGATCGCCCGGGGCGACTCCGATCGCTTGCAAGCCCATCGCAAGGTCGTCGACGCGTTCTGCCAGCCGCGACCAGGTGACCTCGCGTGCCGCTGGTCGATTCGTGCCGAGATCGGCGATTGCCACAGCGTCGTCGTGTCGGGGAATACGCAAGGCATCGGCAGTCTCTGGTGTTACCGGTGCGGCCGCTGGTCGTGTCGCTTCCGGCCGTATTGATTCCTGTGGTGAGGTGACGAGGTTGCCGATCCAGGCGACGATGTCATCGATCGCGGTGGGGGCGTCCTCGGTGACCAGATGGCCGGCGTTCTCATAGCGATGAACATCGGCGTGTGCCATCCGATCGCTGAGATCGCGCAGGTAGCGATCGGAGAACACAGGGTCGTCCGCACCCCAGGCAAGCAGGACCGGCGCATCGAACTCGCGCAGTTGGTCGGAGATGGAATCAAGGGTCTGCGCTGACGGATGATCCTCTTCGAGGGGAATGTCAGCGACGAAGTCTCCGACGGCGACGCGCCGATCTGCTGCCCGATAGGGCGCGGAAAACCCAGCGCGGACCGATGTCGGTAGGGAACGACCTCGCGCCCCCGACAGGGCAGTGGTTCCACGGGTGAACATCGGTGTTCGGGTCGTGAAGAAGTGACGCATCGGGGACCATCGCGCGAGCCGGATGAGTCCCGGGGCAGCCGCCCCTGCCGGTTGGTGAACAGCGGTATTGGCCAGGACGCTGCCGATCACCTGATCTCGGTGTCCCAGTGCCCAGCCCAGCGAGACGGGACCACCCCAGTCGTGGGCGACGGTGACGACGGGTCCGCTGACCCCGAGGGCGTCGGTCAACTCGCTCAAGTCCGTGATGCGATCAGCGAGTCGGCGCATTCCCGCGGGTCGCTCTGAGTAGCCCATGCCGATCTGGTCGACGGCGATCACGCGCCATGTCGGTGGTGCTTGGGCGAGCAGATGCCGCCATAGATACGACCAGGTGGGGTTGCCGTGGACGGCGAGGATGGTGACCGTGGGTGTGCCCTCGGCCGGCCGCTCCAGGAGGTGCCAGGTCACACCACCGGAGGTGACCAGCCTGGACCAGTCGGGGTCGAGCCCGGCGAGACCGGCCGGAGGACGCGAGGCGGGGATGCCCGATGATTCAGGCACGCCTCACCACGTGATTTCGATGACCGAGACGTTCAAGCCCGAGCCGATGCCCAGGCAGCCCACCCGATCGCCGGCCCGCAGGTCGTCGACTTCGCGAGCCAGGGTGAATGGAATCGAGGCGGGGCCGATATTGCCGTAGTGAGGGAAGGTCATCGGGACCCGCGCCGGGTCAATGCTCAACGCCTCGGTGATCGCAGCGGTGTGCACATTCGAAACCTGATGGATGATGTAGCGATCGAGATCCGACCAGTCGAAGGTTTCCGAGGCCTCCTGCCACATCTGGACCGACAACTCCACCCCGGCTTCGAGGAGGGCCCGGGAATCGGTGCGCATCTGGTTGAGGTCACCAACGCACAACTCATGATGCTGGGTCGCCGCCCGGGAAGCGCCTCCGACGAAGCGATGTCCCTCCGGATGCTCGCTGGCTCGACCGAGCACCATTGCCGCACCACCAGAACCAAGGGTGAGGGTGGCGAAGTTGTCGAAGACGTCCTGGGCGGTCGCATGTGGCGACTGGAGCCGTTCGATAGTGCGCTGCTGCGGCTCCCGGCTGCCCTCGCCGTCGACAACGAGGGCGTAGTCGATCTGACCGGCATCGATCATCATGCCAGCGATGTGCATGCCATTGACGAAACCGAGGCAGGCGTTGGACAGGTCGAAGTTCATGGCCGAGGTGGGCAGGCCCAACTGGTGGTGGACGTCGACGGCGGCCGATGGCTCAAGTTGGGTCCGGCACACCGAGGTGTCGATGAGCAGGCCGATCGAGCCGGCATCGATCCCGGCGTCAGCCAGCGCCTTCGCCCCGGCCATGGCAGCTGCATCAGCGAAACTGACGTCCTCCGGCCACCAGCGTCGCTCCTTGATGCCAGCCAGCCCTTCGAGCAGGCCGGCGCGAACGTCGAGGCGGGCATAGGTGTCAGCGAGGGCTTCATCGAATTGCGCAGAGGTGACCACGATCGGGGCTTCGGCAATCGACACCGACAGGACCGCGGTATCGGCGAAGCGAAACGTGGTGTTGCCTGCCAAGGTGAATCCTCCATGCCGAACCTTGGGTCTGAACTCACAGACCCCTGTCACCGCCGAGCCAAGCCTCTATCCTCACACGGCAGCCCAGGCCACGCACTACCGCTATCAGGTTACCGCCCCTGCTTATCGACCTTCTTGTCGATCAGGTTCGCATATCGGATAGCCCCGCTGGACTCCTTGGGGTGGAATCCGTCGGAGTAGAACCACGATGAGTTCTTATCCGACAGTTTGTGCCAGTCGATAATCCGCACCCGCTTGCCCTTGAATGACTTATCGCAGGCCCGCAGAGTGGCGTTGTTGGTGTCCTCCCAGGCTCGGGGCACCCGCACGGTCACGAAGAAGACCGTCCGCTTGGAGCCGGCCTGCTTGACCGCGGCCTGGCAGTCGCTCGCGGAGATGTAGCCGTTCGTGCCGAGGTGGACGACCACGTTCTTGGGCATCCGGCTGCCATAGGAGCGCATGATCCCGGGCAGGGCGGAGAACTGCCGGCTGACGGAGTAATCGACCCGGAAACCGCGAGCCTGGAGGGCTGCGGAGTTCATGCCTGCCACGGAGTCCCCGATGAGGAGGCGACCCGAGGGCGGGGCGGCCTGGGCCGCGGGGGCCGTGAAGGCAAAGGAGCCAGCCACGAGGGCCCCGGCGGCTGCCATGGACCCGAGGAGTCGGAAAAGGCGCATAGAACCACTATGCAAGGCACTCCCCGGGCTGCGTCAAGCCAGGTCGCGAAACCCACCATCGACACTCTGGGCGGCGTATCGCTCCCGCTAGAACGTGTAGCCGAATCTCTCGATCATGTCGGCGTAGATCTCAGCCACGCGGGCACGTGAACCGTCGTCGTAGAGCCAGGTGTAGCCCTCTGGGCGGCTGCCCGCCTTCAGTCGGGGCAAATCGATGCCAGGACGCTCGATGCCGGCGCTGGCGAAAACCCGGCCGAGGTCCGCCTCGAGGTGTTCATAGCGAATAAACTCATCGACACCGAGGTCAGCGCTCATGATCTCGTCGTCAGCCTGTTCTCGCTGCCATCCACCGAGGAACTCGACGAAGGCTTCTCGCGCCTGCTCTGGGTTCGTCAGCAGTTCCTCGCGTGATGCATCGCGTCGCCTGCTCCAGAAGAACATGCTCGCCATGCGATCCCAGGGGTTGCGCACCCCCGCGACGGTGAGGGAGGAATCCCAGGTGTCGCGGCCGAGGGCCGCAATCACCCGGGAAGGAGTCATGTGGTTCACCAGCCTTACGCCGTTCAACTCCAGATCACTTCGTTCTCCACGCCGACGCGTCCCGTCACCTCGTGCGGTGACGATGAGGTCGTGGGTGACTTCGCCGTCGGTAACGTGAAGGTCTTCCCACTCCCCCGTCCAACGCCTCGGGTCGCAGGCGACTTCGAGATAGGCCTCAACGCTGGTGCCTGCCGTCTTCTTGGTCTTGATGAAGATCAGGCCGCGGGATCGACTGAAGAACATGGCGATATCGGCTCTAGGACTGTGCGTCTACGGGAGGAGACGAAATCCGGATTCCGACCTGCGTGCCCTGCTGGCGACGCACTCGCTCAAGGAGTGAGATCGCGCGGTACTGCCAGCCATACCTCGATTCGATCAACGACCGAATGCGTTCTGTTCCCGACTCATCTTCGAGCAGGGCCTGGCCGTCGATCTGGGATCCCTTGAGGCGACCTCTCGAGTCACAGGGCGCCAGCAGCACGGCGGGGTTATTGCGTAGCCGCTTGGCTTTCCCGCTGTCGGCTCCCGTGATAACGACGAGATCGTCGCCGTCCGGCGCGAGCCAAACCGGTGTAGCGACCGGCATTCCGTTGCGTCGGAATGTAGTGAGGGACAGATAACGAGATGCCGAGAGATCACTCCATGTTGTCATGGGGTGCCCTATTCCGAGTCTTCCTTGCGGGACTTGCGGCGATACAGCCACACCCCGACGCCGACACCCGCTCCGACTGCCACAACGACCGCGGCGACCGGCAGCCAGCGACGGGAGCGACGGGTGACCTCGGTGGCAGTGAGCAGCAGGTCATCGGCAATCTCGAGGACATCGTCGATAGTCTCCAGCACATCCTCGGCCTGGTCGAGGGCATCGAGCACACGATCCAACTGCTCGCGGACGCCTTCGACCTTCTCGTGAGTTCCTTCGATCGTGTCTGCAACTGACATGACGACAAGCGTAACCCGTGTCATTCCACCCTCGGATCCGTGAAAGCAAGTCGTGCGAAGGAGCCCGCACCACACGAATCTTCATCTTGGCGAGATGATCCACTTCCGGGCACTGGCTGTCCTGGTCAAGAGCAGGAGCACGACGGTGAAAAGCACCAGCACAACGGCGCGGTAATCCACGAAAAGCGCAAGAAGCGAGTCGGAGACGAACACGAACCACATCACCGCCACCGTCCGGCGATCATGCCGGGCGGTCAACCAGGAGATGGCAACGTGTGCGCCACCGAGCACGACGCCGACCGGCACCACTGCCCAGCCCTGGGGGAACCCACCGAGGATGGCTTGAATGATGGTGGAAACCCAGAACAGCACGCCAAGGAACGCCATCACGTGGATCGCGATGATCGGCGCTGGGCGAGGACCATGGTGAATCTGTTGTTCGTCGATTTCGCGAGGCTAGCGCCCTGCGAGTCGCTCAGCGACGACGTTTGCGCGTAGCGCACACGACGACCTCATCGCTGGTGTTGCCGGACACGTCCGGAACGTTGATCGCCACACAGACAGTCGCCCCGCCGCGCAATCCCAGGGGTCGCTAGTCCACACTGACGAAGTGGCAGCGGACCCGGAGATTCCCCGACGGCGCTTCCACTTGACCTTCAGCCAGCGCGTTCCCTTGACCATCGCGCTCGTCCTCACCCTCTCCGGCCTCGTCTATGCCGCCGTGGCTGTAAACGCAGTGACGAGATCGCTCACTGGGCAATCTGAGCAAGAAGTCAGCAATGTGCACGAAGCCATCAGCGCCCTCGTACAAATCGAATACAACGACATCGTGTCCTACAGAACGCAGGCCTTGGAGCAGCGCAAGCAGAGTTTGCGGGACACCGCCGCCCCCATCGTGGCCTCCCTCGATGAGTTCGTCGCGTCCGCGGAGAGTGGTGAACTCACCACCGCGCAAGCGCAGGCCCGCTCCCTGGACATGGTGACGAGTGTGCGATTCGGGAACGATGACTACTTCTTTGTCTACGATCTCGATCTCAACGCAATCGGCCACCCCGACGAGCGCATTCAGGGACGCAACCTCGCAGGCATGCAGGATGCCGACGGGAGGTACCTAGTACGCGAAGCACGTGAACTTGTGCTGACGCAAGGCAGCGGCTACCTGGACTACCGCTGGGAGAGGCTGAATGGAGCACTGCCCTCACCAAAGATCGGCTACATGCTCCTCTACGAGCCATGGGATTGGATCGTCGGGACCGGCGTCTACGTGGATGACGTGGACGCCGAAGTTCAGATGCGACTCACGAAAATCGAATCTGAATTGCAGCAGACCTTTGCAGACCTCAACTTTGCTGGGAATGGTTTCTTCTTGATTCTGGACCGTGCCGGCGATGTTGTCGCGAGTGGATCACCTGCGGTGTCCGCTGCGGCGCAGACGGCCGAAGGGCAGGAGGCGATCGCCTCGATCCTCACCGCCGCACCGACCGAAGCGGGAGTCGAGCTCACGACGACCATTCAGGCTCCCTGGAACCCTGATGGTGATAACACCTGGCGTGTACAAACGTCAACAACCGGTGGCGACTTGGACTGGATACTCGTCTCCGCGGTGAACCAAGAGGAGTTGGCGGCGCCCGCACGCGGGCTTGCTCTTCAGATGACCCTCATCGCGGTCCTCGTGGTTCTCGTCGGACTGGTCATCGGGGTGCTGATGAGCCGCCGCATCACCAAACCGGTCGATGCGATTGCACGTGCAGCCACCTCACTGGCCGACGGCACCTTCGAACCGACAACTTTGGACAGCGCCGCTCAGCGGACGGATGAACTCGGCGACCTCGCTCGCACCTTCCGGACGATGGGCATCGAAATCGTGGAGCGCGAGCGTCGCCTGCAGGAGCAGGTCCAACAATTGTCCGTGCAGATTGATCGGGCCAAGGTGGCTGCGGAAGTTCAGGAGATCACTGAGAGCGACTACTTCCAACGACTCAAGTCGCGATCTCGTGAACTTCGGGATCGAGATGACTGATGCTCGTGAGCGGCTGGAGCGCCCCATTTTCATTGTGGGGTCACCGCGTTCGGGCACGACCTTGCTTCAGAATGTGCTGTCCCGCGAACCCAGCGTTTTCAAACTCGGGCGCGAGAGCAGGTTCCTTTGGCACCGACTCGATGGGCAGGAGGTGACCGGATCATTTCCCGGCGCTGACGCCGTCGCGGCTGCGTACGTGGCCGAGGCATACCGGGGGGAGCGAGCCTGGCGCGAGGATGAGCAGCGACGATGGGCGGTTCGCTGTGCCAGCCAGGGTGTCCCTGCCCAATACCTCGATCTCCCCCATGAACTTGTGGCGGAACTTGGCACCGAGACTGCGGGCCCCTTCGCGGGCTCAGAACACAGCGAAACCGCGCCCTTTACGTTGCCACCCCTCAATCCAGTGTGGGCCGCGGACACAGACGGACCAGTACGGCTGGTCGACAAGGACACCGGGCACTGTTGGCGGATACCGGAGCTATCGGCCGCGTTCCCTGACGCGCAGTTCATCTTCATCGTGCGTGATCCAGAGGATGCGATTCGGAGCCTCATGGCCGGCTGGCGACATCCCACCTGGTTCTTCACCTATCGCGTTGACTCACCACTGAACATTGCCGGCTACAGCGACTTTGCCCCCTGGGGAAAGCGATGGTGGAACTTCAACCTGTTTCCCGGTTGGGAGTCGCTCGTGAACGCGCCCATTCAAGAAGTGGCCAGTGCGCAGTGGTGTGCATCCCTCGCCCCCATCATCGAGCACGGCGTGCCACTGATCGAGCAAGGGAGGGCCATCGTGACGACCTACGAGCGGCTCATCAGCGAAACACGCGGAACGCTGGGTGCCATAGCGGAGTTCGCCGACCTTGACGCAGACACGCTCATGGCCGAGCACCTCGGCCGGACATACATGTCGATGAGCGCTTCGGCCTTCGATCCGGGCAGCGGTGACCTCCGGCAACTTGCCAGTCGGGCACGCACGCTCTTAGACCCTCTGTCAACACTCCTACCGGCACACCACGCCTGACCGGGTACTAGCCCTCCCAGTTTCACAGGGCGTCGAGTATGCGAGCCATGGAGGTTCGTGATCGAGCCCGCGACTGAAGGGCGCCCATCACGCGATCGCGGTCCGCGATCACGTAGTTGAGCAGCTCCCTACCGAACTCCGAGGCAACGACAATCGTTTCAGGGTCCTGTTCGCTCAGGTTCACTCCCAGGACAAGCTCGTCACCCGGATCCTGCTGCGGGAAGACTGCGTTGAAGGACAGTCCCAGTTCTCCAAGACCCGAGCCGAAGTAGGCCGTCAGCGGGTTCATGAGCGGGAGATGGACCGTGATCACCTCGAATCGCTCTGTTTCGAAACGGCGGATGAGCCCTTGGAGGGCTTCCACGAAGTCCTGGCCATACTCCGCGACGCGAATTTGCGCGTGCTTGGTCGCGGACAGCAACTCGGTGACGAATTGGGACTTCGGCAGCACATCGGCCGGTGGTCGACCCGCCTCGGAGTGGACCCGGCGAGGCAGGCCAACGGCCTCGAATATGCGCTCAAGGATGTCGCGATAACGAGCAGGCACGTGTACCGCTTGCTCGACCGGTGCCATGAGCGGCCGGTATAGAATCATCACGGCGCGGCGAAATCCCTTGGGCCCATCGAACCCGATGAACTCAACGTCCGCCGGTTGTCGACCAAGCACGAGCCCGGTCTCGTGCAATCCGACCCTGAGCGCACCAGCTTGACTGGCCGGATGCGCGGTCACTCCTTCGACGTAGATTCCGCGCATCCCCAGAGCGAGTATCTGCGGCATGAAGGCCTCATCGAGGCGGTTCACGATCCCGCGCTGCCGGAAGGCCGGGTCAACGGCAGCCGGGCCGCCCGACGCCGTCGGCGAATCCGCAGTGGGCCGCAGCAGCCCGGTGTGACCCACGATGCGCCCGGAAGGCAGGACCGCAACCATTCCCTCGTGGATGTGCGTCTCGATCTTGTGCCGGAAGACATCCGGCTCATAAAGCCAGGACATGCCGATCTTGGTATAGCCGTACGTGCGGAAGTACAGACGCGCGACTTCAACGGCGTCATCGCTGCAAATTGGTCGGATGACGATGCTGTCGATATCCACCGATTCATCCTCGTTACCCTCGGCTTCGACCGCGGCGACGAATTCTGGATCATCCACAAGGTTGCCCGTGTTCACCGATCGGCTGACCCTTAGCTCACTGCCCCTCACACCATCACTGACAAACTCCATCGATTCGGCGTAGCCAAGTGCGAGCAAAGTTTCCAATCTCACGGGTAGTTCACCATTGAGATACGTGGAGGGTGCACCACGCTGCTTGAGAACGATGTTCACTCGCCCAGGTTCATATGCAACGGAGACATCCACGTCGATCGTGTCTGACCCATCGAATGAGTCGGCGATCACCGTCGCCAGTGCCTCACTCAGCAGTGACGCCAGCTGCGTGCACTCGATCGCCTCAAGGCCGAAACGTCCGGCGGTATCAGCAACGGCCCGGGCGGCAACGTCGAGAGTGGATGCGTGAGATAAAGACATCCTCATCGCCGTGTTACTCATGACGGCACTCCCGCATGAAGACGCTCTGCGATGCCGCGCACCTGCTGTGACCATGGATGATCAGGGTGGAGGAGTGAGAACAGACCCCCAGACGCGTTGACAACCACCTCCTCGGAAAGCGGTAGAACGGCAATGGTTTCGGCGCCGTAGGCATCGTCCAACTGCTCCCGCAGGTCGGTCAGCCCCGAGGGCACCTTGTTGGCGACGAGGAACAGTGTCGGCACCTCGAGTCGGCGAGCGACGTCGACCGTCACGGCGGTCCCCTGATAGTCCTGGCGATCCGGTCGCAGAATGAGCAGCAGCACGTCGCTTAGGGTGATCGAAAGGAGGGTCTCCTCGTTGAGGCCAGGATGAGTGTCGACGAAAAGAAAGTCCAAATCCAGATCCCGGGCGAGCTGGCGCATCCCGTCACTCAGGGACTCCACGTCGTATCCATCGCGCAGGATCCTTGCGATGTCTCCGGGTTTCATACTCGAGGGTACGAGATGAAGGGACCCGCCGGGAGACACGGCCATCGACATGGACACGCGATCGGTGATGTCGTGAGCGACGTCACGGATAGGACGAGTCCCCCACAGATAGTCATTGAGCGTGCGATCCAAAGTCTCGTCGAAGCCGAAGAGGACATGGATCCCAGGACTTTGAATATCGCAGTCGATGACACCCACCCGGTGGCCCAGAGCAACCAGATTCGCGGCAACGTTGGACGTCGTGTTGCTCTTACCGGTCCCTCCTCTGAAGGAGTGAACCGAGACCACGGTTGCCATGTGAGGAACGTACACCGCCATCACCCGGCCGCTCCCGTCTTGAGTGGCGATGCTGGTCGTGACAGAGGCAGCGACCGGGCGCTGGTGGGCTTCGCATTCGGTTTACGCTCGTTCGCATCTCGTTCGCATCACTTGTTCGCACCCTCCAACGCCGCCTGAACGCAGAAGCTACGTCGTTCCAGGCCACCTTGAATGAGAAGCGGGAGCGACTCGCACTGCACTACCTCCGCCAGGGTCACCTGTCGAGTGCCCAAATCGCTGTCCTGCTGGCCTACGACGACGTTCGATCCTTCAACCGCGCGTTCCGGTCCTGGACCGGCAGGTCCCCGAAGCAGGCACGAGAGGGACACAAACCCACACCTTCGACGAAATCGGCCTGACAAGAATAAGCGGCCCAAGCGGCGGGTCCCTCCAACCAGCTTCACTCGCAGTCGTGACCACCGAGGCCGATAAGCCAGGCCTGCTGTTCAACCCGACAAACGCGCCCCATGTGCCCTAGTGTGCCTATGAATCAGTAGGCCACAGCTAGGGACGTGCTCATCATGAACCGACGATTCCGCTTCATCCCCCTCGTCGCCATCGTCGCGTTGGTAGCGACAACGTGTCTCGCGGCACCTAGCGCCAACGCGGCCACGAAGACGAAGGTCAAGGCCGAGTGGGGAACCTCCATCGACGTGTCGGGCGGCCAGTTCAGTAGGAGTGGCGTGCTGGACGTCGCGGCCCGACGCAACGGTGGGGCATTCGCTGTCGGAATCGTGGGCGGCACCGGGAAGTTCGGCTCGACGACATTGCGAGGCCCCGACGGAGTTGGCGTCAATCAATTCGTCGGCCGCCTGGACTCCAAGGGCAGATGGAAGTGGGCGGTCGTGACGGCCGGCGGTCAAACCCTCCAGCAGTCCGTGGCGGCCGCACCTGACGGTGGGGCCTATGTCTGCAGCGTCGAAACCTTCACCCAGCAGGGGGATCGCTTGGACCTCCCCTACGGCTTCATCGCCAAGTACTCCGCGACCGGTGAAGAAGAGTGGGTGTCTACTGTCGGGGCCGGTCAGTTCGCCGGATGCAGTTCCCTTGCCGTCGCGCCCGACGGCAGTGTCTTCGCCACCGGAGAGGGCTGGCGCCCCGGCGAATCCTCCGGTTCCGGCACCGCATACGTGGCCAAGATCGCTTCGAATGGAGCATGGCAATGGTTCACGCTCATGGGCGGATCGCGCGGTGCAGGCAGTGGTATCACCGTTCTGAGCGACGGAACAGTCGCTGCCACCGGAAGGTTCAAGGTGAGTGGCGCCTTCGGATCGACAACCCTGAGCGACGAGTCCACAGACGGGTCGACTACTCCAGGTGGGGCTTTCTACGGCAACGGTTACGTCGTTGCCCTCGATCCACAGAGCGGAGTCGTGACCGACGTGGAACATCTCGCCAGCCCGAACCTGGTCTGGCCTTCGTCCATCGCCGGCACCGTCAATGGAAGTTATGTGGTCGCGGGCACTTTCCGTGAAGAGTTCAGTGTTGGCAATCTCACCGAAGACGGTCCAACGCGGGTTGACAATCGTGGATTCCTCGCCTACCGGGGCGGATCCGGCAACTGGAAATGGAGCACCTCTGTCGGCGAACCGAACGGAGGCGGGTCCTTCAACGCAGTGACATTCACCGGGGATAAGAGGATCCTCGCGGGTGGTGACTTCGGCATCGACAAGAACGGGATCATCGCCCTCAAGACGACCGGCCGCCAGTTGAAGTCCGTTGTCTGGCGCAATGGCGAGGCTGATATCGATTCACTGAGTTCGACCGGTCGCCGCGGGTTCGTTGTCGGTGGTTTCCAATTCGGTGACTGGAAGCTGAGCAAGAAGGTTCAACTGATGGGTACCGGGACATCAGGAACGGGCTACGTCGCCAACTTCAGGTGATCTTCCCGCCGGGTACCGGTCATGCCGGACAAACACCCCGCGACCTATTGAATTTCTGATTGGGCTGTGCGCCGATCGTCGTCCCCCTAGGCTCACTGCATGGCCCTTTACACCTGCCCCCAGTGCGGCATGTCCGTCAACACCACCTGCGGCTCCTGCGAAGCCCCACTCACCGACTCAGTGCTGGTACTCGAAAGCGGCGCCGAGGTTCGGATCGCCGAATGTCCCAACGGCCACGGCAAGATCAAGTCGCCCCTATGCTGCGGTTCGGATATGGCCTGCTCCGTGTGAGAACGCGCGGGCGCGCGACCGCCCGTCGTGGGGCGGGTGGGGCTCGAACCCACGACCTGTCGGATTATGAGAGCGTCACCCGCCCCACCGAGGTTCCGTGTGGTTCCGCCTGATGGGTGACACCCCCGAGCATGTTTGTGAAGTTTGGCGTGGATCAAAGGTGTGTCGGAACATCACATTTTTGAAGGATTCGGCCGGGTATACCCCTGCCGGGCTATGCTCGGCGCATGTTCCCATCGAGCACTGTGGCCGCATTAGTCAGCGCGATCGCCGTCGCCGCATCCCTCCTGAT
>Ga0075480_10001017_pt1 | contig 17488 bp, 11 predicted proteins | sample DEB08_DNA_7_FD_81590 | JGI IMG/M metagenome (GOLD analysis project Ga0075480, IMG submission 81590) | Aqueous microbial communities from the Delaware River and Bay under freshwater to marine salinity gradient to study organic matter... | ecosystem: Environmental > Aquatic > Marine > Coastal ... | reverse complement strand
GTCACCCACGCTCAGAGCGCCGCGAGCGGCGCCACGGAAATCATCGTTCGCTAAGCCCCTTCGATATGCGTCGCTTCCTGATTCTACTTCCCTTTCTCGTCATGAGTTGTACGTCACCACAGCCCGATCCCGAGCCGGGCGTTCGCTCCCGCACGTTCGGCACGTTGCCCGATGGACGCGAGGCGACCATCTACCAAATTGAATCGCCCACCGGGATGATCATGGAGGTCACCAATTATGGCGGCATCATCACCCGGCTGACCGCGCCCAACCGGGATGGGATCTATGAGGATGTGGTCCTGGGGTACGACAATTTCGGGGCCTATCTGGAAGAGACGCCCTACTTCGGCGCCATCATCGGGCGCTACGGCAATCGTATTGCAGACGGTGAGTTTGAACTGGACGGCGAGACGTATTCCCTGGCGAAGAACAATGGCGAAAACCATCTGCATGGCGGCATCCAGGGCTTCGACAAGGTCCTCTGGGAAGCCGAGCCCTTTTCAGTGGAGAACGAACACGGATTGATCCTGCGCTACGAAAGCCCGGACGGCGAGGAAGGCTATCCGGGCAATCTGTCCGTTACGGTTACCTATACGCTGACGGCCGACAACCGGGTCATTTTCTCCTACCAGGCCACCACGGACAAGGCCACGCCCGTCAACCTGACGCAGCACTCGTACTTCAACCTGGCGGGCCCATCGTCCGAGAGCATCCTGGACCACGAATTGATGCTGGCGGCCGATCATTTCACGCCCGTGGATGAAGGACTGATTCCTACCGGTGAAATCCGTCCGGTCGAGGGCACGCCGTTCGACTTCACGGAGCCCACGCCCATCGGGGCGCGCATTGATCAGGATGACGAGCAGATCGTCAACGGACTCGGGTACGACCACAATTGGGTGCTATCCGGCCTGTCTTCTGACATGCGCCTGGCGGCCCGTGTGCATGAACCCACCAGCGGCCGCATCATGGAGGTGATGACGGAAGAGCCGGGCATTCAGTTTTATTCGGGCAACTTCCTGGACGGCACGCTGACCGGGAAGTATGGAGCGGTTTACGAGCATCGCTCCGGGTTCTGCCTCGAAACGCAGCATTTCCCCGATTCGCCCAACCAGCCGGCCTTCCCCTCGACCATCCTGCGGCCGGGCGAAACGTACCAGACCCGAACGGTCTACGCGTTCTCGACGGACGCGGACAGCTAGGGACGCGTACTACCAGGGGCGGGGTAACCGCACGAACACGTTTTCCGTGTAGTCCGCACGCTCATAGAACAGCCCCACGTCTCCGTCCGGCAGTGCCGCGGCGGAGACGTATGCTGCTGAGCCCTCGTGGATGACGGGCCCAGCGGTCCAGGTCTGTCCCTCGTCCGTGCTGAACCGCATGGTCATATTGCGCCGCTCGGTGGGGTGGTTGGCGCCCACGTACAGAAGTCCCTCCTCCGTTCGGATCAGACTCGCGTTCACGGCCGGATCCACCAGCGCAGAATCAGGGCGGGAGTCCCATGTCTGCCCTCGGTCCATTGAAACGTGCACCCAGCGATGACCGGCGTCCTGGACGCGGCTGTTGACCATCCATCGGCCATCCTCGAAAGCGATGATCTTCGACTCGTCTCCCGGGGTCACGGGTGATGGTGCCAGGGACCAGGTATCGCCATGGTCTTCACTCATCAGTACGAACACCCCACGCTGCAGGTTGACGATGGTATGCAGGAGCGTTCCGTCGGGCGCCTGCACGCCGTGACCCGACGTGATGAACTTGAAGTCCGATCGCCAATCCTCGGGTGCTACCTCATCCGTGATATCCAGCGGCTCGCTCCAGGTGGCGCCGCCATCGTCGGAATGGAGAACGTGGAAACGGTATTCCCCAGGCGCCTCATCATGGTCCATGACATTGACCAGCATGAAGACGCGATCCTCATCCACGATGAAGGAAGGGTCCGATGCCGCAACGCCGTCGGGGTAATCGAGGATGCGCCGGGCCGCTTCCCAGGTCCTGCCGCCATCCACGCTGCGACGCAGCAGGATGTTGATGTCCCGGCTTCCCCGCAGATCCGCACACGACGGAACGCGCTCGTCGATGGCAGCCAGCAGCACGCCATCCACGGTTTCAAGCGCTGGAATGCGATAGCACGCCACGCTCGAATCCGCAGGCGTGGCAAACAGGACGGTTTCCTGGGAGATGTTTTCCATGGGCGGTTGCGTGGAGCAACCGCCCCACACCAAGAGGGCCATGACCCATGCCACCATTCTGTTGGTTGGAGCTGTTCGTGTAGCGTGCTTATTCACTGCGTACCCAGATCTTATGAGACGGGATGATTGACATACCTTCAGGTTCTGCGAGCGCGGTCCGTACCATGGCACGCGCCACGCGCTCGGCGGGAATGGTTCGCCATTTTTTGGGGAGGAGGGAAAAGGCGCGTTGCGCGAGGACTTCAGCCCGTCGCTCACGCTCCCCCCGATGACCACCGAGGACGGATGGTCGGAACGTGGCAAAGGAAGGGAATTCCATCTGCCGGATATCTTCCTCAAGCTGTCCTTTCATGCAGCTGTAGGCGAAAGCGCTTGTGCGATTGGCTCCGATGGAGGAGCACAGGGAAAGATGCCGAACACCGATCTGGCGAAGGCGCTCTGCATAGAGCCGGGGCATGCGGACATCGATGTCCCACTGCGCCTCGATGCTGCCAGCGCTCTTCCGGGTCGTACCGAAGGCGATGAAAGCGTGATCAATGGAAACGGGTGGCTTCCACAGGGAGGCTCCTTCCGCATCGAAGGGTACTTCGATCAGCGAATCGGAATCGACGCCGGTACTTCGTCTGACGGGTGCCACGACGCGCTCGTAGTCTGCAGATGCCAATAGGCACTCGAGGAGGTGTCTGCCGACCAGGCCGGTCGCTCCGAGCAGGAAGGCATTCATGATCCCATTTCGTTCGTGGCGAAGAACAGATCTCGGTGCTGCTGCATCAGCCCGGTGTAATGGGCCTGGACCTGTACTCCCCCCGGATACCGGGTGGACTCCGACCCGAAGACATTGCCGGCCTGCACAGCCGTTTCGAGATGGCCCTTTCGCAGCCAAGAGGTCAGGAAGCCGACAGCAAAGTTGTCCCCCGCGCCGGTCGTTTCCACTACGCCCACGGGGCGTTCAGGCACGTCGTGGGTGTGGGATTCGGTGTAGGCGATGGCGCCCCGGTTACCCCGTTTGACGACAACAACACGCGAAACAACGCCCAGCACTGGCGCCTCTGGAGGCAGCGCAATCCGCAGATCGCCTGCTTCCTGATCGTTGAGGAACAGGAAGTCGACGCCGCCCAGCGCCTCAAGATGTGTCAAAGGAGCTGTGGTGTCGGGTCCCGGCCCTGCCGGGTCGAGAGAAAGCGTTGTACCAGCGGCCCGGAGGCGCGGGAAAATGTCCCTCAACTTCTCCGTAAGGCCCGGCAGGTACGGATGATAACAGACGTGGACATGGGTCGGAGGTTCGTCCAAAATCCGATCGAGGGCTTCCCAATCTGAGACGGGGTTGGGCACGGAGATGAATCCCCGATCGCCGTCTTTGGAAAAGGCCACCGAAAGCCCGGTCGAGTCAGAGCGGTCGTCGGCGCAATTCATGAGACGGACCCCCGATGTCTTGGATGTATCCCGCAGCCAGTGCCCGAACAGGTCGTCTCCCACGTTTGCATAGAGATCGGTCTGCCAGCCAACATGGGCCAGGCCGAGCGCCACAATGGCGGCACTACCGCCCGGCTCGATGGAATACACGTCCGATACGGTGTCATAGCCCACACGGGGCAGGGCGTTCACTTCGCCCAGAATGACATCAATATTGAAATCCCCGATGACGGCTATACGGGGTGGGTCGGAAGCGGGCGGCATGGTGTCCACGGTAGTTGCTCACGAGGTCGAGGCGGGCTGCAGGAAGCGGGTGCCCAGAGCAGAATGCACGGACACAGGATACGGACCGCCGAGCTGATGCACACCGGCTGTCCGCAGCCACCATGAGCGTGTCCTTGATTGGCCGCTATATAGTTGTATAGCCGGCTGCCGGGACCGGCCAAAAAAAACCCCGACCGAACAAATCGACCGGGGTTTGTGTGGGAGATACTAGACTCGAACTAGTGACCCCCTGTTTGTAAGACAGGTGCTCTAACCAACTGAGCTAATCTCCCGTTTGTACCGATTACGTCCGGGGACGCTTTCGGAGCCCGCAATGTTACGCTGACTTTTTATGAATGTCAATCGGTTTGGTTGACCTCGTTCTTACTTGTCGTATCTTCACTATTCTGTGTCCATTCGCTGCGAAGCCCCTTCGCGTCTCCCGTATGGCGATGGGCACCCATTCATTGATTACACACTGTTTACCCACACCGGTACGGCCCGGGCAGGCATCTTAGAGGTGCTCCCATGGGCATGTTACCTTCGATCCGGGCAGGTTTCTGATCCGGATCAAGACAAACTCCGTCCAGGACCATGAAACGTACGTATCAACCCAGTCGTCGCAAACGCGCCAACAAGCACGGATTTCGTTCCCGCATGGCAACCAAGAACGGTCGGCGTGTGCTCGCGCGGCGGCGTGCCAAAGGCAGAAAGAACCTGACGGTCAGCGACACGAAAAGCGGCAAGTAAGGGTCGACACGGGTATCGTCCGTATGCAACTGACCGCCGACCACGCACGCTTTCCTTCCGCGCGCCGGTTGAAAAGGCGACGGTTGATTGATCCGCTTTTCGATCGGCACCACCCCGAGGGCAGTACTGTCGCCAGCGGCAGTGTCCGCATCCTGTACCGCTTTGTTGACCGAGATCTCGTTGGAGGGCCGTTCCAGATCGGCGTGGCCGTTGGACGCTCCAGAGGCAACGCCCCGCGACGCAACCGTATCAAGCGTGTTTTTCGCGACGTCATTCGGCATGACCAGGAGCGCCTCGAGCGCATTGCCCAGGCACATGGCAAGGCACTTACCGCCATGGTCTTGTTCCAAGGGCGGGATCAGGACGATCAGACCATCCGCAGGGACTGCACTGCCGCGCTCGCAAAGCTCGAAGACCGCGCCCTCGGGCCCTGATAGGAACCGCGACCGGGTCCCTCCGTACCGCTTTTTCGGAACACTCCTGCTCATCCCCGCTCCATCCATCTCCTGACGCGAGGTCCCGATTGGATAGAAACGTTCTTACAGCGACGGTGCTCATAGCCATCATCATGGTGGTTTGGCTTACCTGGATGGCACCGCCTCCACCAGCGCCGAATGGCGATGAGGCCCTGGCTTCGGATACCACTACGGAAGATCTGGGCTCCCAGGAATTCGTGGAGCAAGGGGATCCCGATGTCGGTTCCGTACAGGAATTGGCTATGGACGACAGTACCTTCGTGCCGGGCCAAGGCGGTGAAGTTCGCAGCATCGAGGTTGAAAACAGCCTCTATCGCGCTGTGCTGTCCACGCAAGGAGGGACGTTCACCTCGCTTGAACTCAAGGAGTACACCGTAGCCGGAGCCGAGCGCCTGGTGCAACTGGTGGATTCCACGAAAGGGGGTGCTCTTGGCGTGCTGTTTACCTCACCGGGCAGCCGCAACTATGACTCGCGCGCATTCATCTTTGAATCCGACCGATCGGAGCAGGCCATTGACGTAGGCGATGAACCCGTCTCGCTCTCATTTTCGGCCGATGTGGGTCAAGGGCAGATCATCCTGACCTATACCTTCCACCCTGATTCCTACGAAATCGGGCTGGAGGTGGATCAGCCGGGCGCCTCCTCGTTCTCGACGAGGGAGGGATATGAGGTGGTTTGGAACGGAGGCGTTCCCTTCTCCGAGCTGGATCATGAGACGTCATCCCAGAATACGGGCGCCTTCGCCCGAACCGGTGGGTCGGTTGAGGATGTGTTGCTCAATTCTGACCCCTATGACGAGCTCTCGCTGCGTGGCGAGGTCGATTGGGTAGCCGTCAAGAACAAGTACTTCACGGTTGTGATGATGCCGCAGCAGCCCACACGCGGCGCTGAGCTGATCGGCGAGCGTGTCGGTGAGGTGTCCAATGCCTACGGGCGGCATGACTATTTGGCCAGCCTGCTGATGCCCGCTGCGAGTCCCGAGCCTGACAACTTCACGTTGTACATGGGCCCCATGGTCTACGGCAATCTGAATGACTACGACCTTGATCTCTACGATATGGTCGATTTCGGATGGGATTTCTTCGAAGTCATTACCCGCCCGTTGGCCCGGTTCATCTTCATTCCGGCCTTTACCTATCTGGGCACCATCATGCCCTATGGCTGGGTCATCATCGTCCTCGCGCTGCTCATCAAGCTGGTCCTCTACCCGCTAACGAAGACCTCCTTCAAGAGCATGGCCAAGATGCGTGAGTTGCAGCCGCGCATGGAGGCCATCAAGGAGAAGTTTGCGGACAACCCGCAGAAGCAGCAGGAGGCCATGATGAAGATGTACAAGGAGACGGGGGTCAATCCGCTGGGCGGATGCCTTCCGATGCTCCTGCAGTACCCGGTCATCATTGCGCTTTGGCAGTTCCTGCCACAGGCCATTGAGCTCAGGCAACAAGGGTTTCTGTGGGCACAGGACCTGTCGGCTCCGGATGTCATCCTGAGTCTGCCCTTCTCGATTCCGATGTACGGTGATGCCGTTGCGGGCTTCACGCTCCTGATGGGTATCTCGATGGTCTTCCAGATGAAGCTGTCGATGACAAACCAGAACAACGCGCAGGCCAAGATCTTCACCTACGTCTTTCCGGTGATGATTTTCCTGATCTTCAACCGGCTCGCTGCGGGTCTGAACCTCTACTACCTCTGCTACAACGTCCTCACGGCTGCGCAGCAGAAGGTCATCAACAAGCAGATCCAAGAGCACCCCGAAGAGCTCGAGCCGAAGAAGAAGGAGAAGAAAAAGGCGCCTGTCGCCTCGCGCAAGAAAGGATCCAACCGAGGGGCCATCACCGGTAAGCCCAAGTCTCGCCGCTGATCCCGATGTCATGATGATGAGCGCGGGAGATAGCGTCCACACAACCATCGTGGCCCGCGCCACCCCGCGCGGGACGTCGGCCCTGAGTATCGTACGCCTGTCCGGACCCTTGGCTGTGTCCATCGTGGACGCCGTGTTTCCATCGAAGGAGTTGGCTGAGCAGGTCTCTCACACGGCTCATGTGGGCTATATCGGTCGCCCGGGCGCCTGGATCGATCACGTGGTATGCACGCTTTTTCGTGCCCCGAATTCTGCCACGGGAGAGGATATCGTTGAGATTTCCTGTCACGGCGGCGACGTGGCATCGGATGCCATTATTCGGCTCATGGTGGATGGTGGTGCACGCATGGCGGGACCGGGTGAGTTCACGCTGCGATCCTTCATGAACGGGAAGATCGATCTGGCCCAGGCGGAAGCCATCGGGGAATTGATCCACGCGCAAAGCCAACGTGCAGGCCGCATATCCTTGGCTCACCTGAAAGGACGCTACTCGGAGGAATTGACCCGTATCAGGGAAGACCTGCTGCAATTGGTTTCGCTGCTGGAGTTGGAAATGGACTTCAGCGAGGAGGATGTTGCCTTCGCCGATCGCTCCCGCCTGGAGGATTTGCTTCGAGCGGCATCGGATCGACTCACGGTGCTTACGGGCTCATTCCGATTCGGAAAGGCGTTGCACGAGGGCGTCCGGGTAGTCATCGTTGGGCGTCCGAATGCGGGGAAGTCAACCCTTATGAATGCGCTCCTTGGTCACGACCGCGTAATCGTGAGTGACGTGCCCGGTACGACCAGGGATGAGGTAGAGTCCGCCCTCGAATACCAGGGCGTGCGGTTCACGTTTGTAGATACCGCGGGCCGGCGGGAGACGGATGACACGATCGAAGCGGAAGGTGTTCGGCGCAGTCAGGCTGCCGAGCGTGGTGCCGATCTGGTGCTGCACGTGGTGGATCTCACCGATATGGGAGCGGACGTCGAGGCGCTGGCCAAGGTAAATGTCCTGAGTCAGGTTCAGGCCGTTCCCCGGCTTGTGGTGGGAAATAAGGCTGATCTGGCGGTTGCTGATTCAGCGGGCACACCCGATAGTACAAACGGTGGCTTGGCTGCCACCATGGCTGACAAGGCAGTCGATACGAGGGCTGGCGCCTTACCCGGCTCCGCATCTGGCGCCACACCCGGCTCCGCGCCCGCCATTGATTTCCGGATTTCTGCCGAGATGATGCGCGTGGGAGATGCGCCGGTCGAGCCCCTGATGGACCGTATCTTTGCGGCGACTGTTGGTTCAGATGCTGTCTGTGAAGAGCATCAGGTTGTAACAAGCCAGCGCCAACAGGAGCATATACGGGCTGCGCAGCAAGCCATCGAGCGCGTGAGTGTCGTGCTCACCTCCGGTGGATCGGGCGATATGATCTCAGCGGATGTCCGTCAGGTAATAGAAGAGATTGGTGCCATTACCGGCGAAGTCACGAATGAGGATATCCTGGATCGCATCTTCTCACAGTTCTGCATTGGCAAATAGGCTCGTAAAACAAAGGGGCACAACGGGTTATAAGATAATGAGAAGGCCGGAATACGATGTTGTTGTTGTAGGTGGTGGCCATGCCGGAAGTGAGGCAGCGGCGGCGGCAGCGCGTATGGGCGCGCGCACATTGCTTATTACCATGAGTCTTGAGGCGATTGGCCGTATGTCGTGCAACCCGGCCATTGGCGGTATCGGGAAGGGACAGATTGCTAGGGAGATCGATGCGCTCGGAGGATTGATGGGTCGGGCCACGGACGAGTCGGGACTCCAATTTCGCATGTTGAACCGAAGCAAGGGCCCGGCCGTCTGGTCGCCCCGTGCGCAGTGTGACCGCTTCATGTATGCGGGTGCCGTTCGGCGCATGCTGGAAGCCGAGCCTAATCTCTTCATGCGCGCGGACATGGCGGTTGACTTACTGACAGAGGGCACTCAGATAGCTGGCGTTGTTACCCAGCTGGGCGTAGAGATTCGTTCGCGGGCCGTCATCCTTACGAGTGGCACGTTCATGAACGGTCAGATCCACATCGGGGACACGTCCTACGGGGGTGGTAGGATGGGTGAAGGAGCTTCCAAAGGATTGACGGGGGCGTTGCACCGATTGGGGTTTGAGTCGGGGCGTCTGAAGACAGGCACGCCTCCGCGGTTGGATGGGCGTACCATCGATTATGCGCGTCTTGAAGAACAACTGGGCGATTCGGAGCCATCTCCATTCAGTTTCATGACGGAACAGCTACCCGCAAGGCAGCTCAGTTGCTGGATTACGTTCACAGACCCGGAGGTTCACGATATTCTTCGAACAGGGTTTGATCGAAGTCCCATGTTCGTGGGTCGCATACAGGGAACAGGACCGCGCTATTGTCCCTCCATAGAGGACAAGATCGACCGCTTTGCTGACAAGGAGCGGCATCAAATATTCCTGGAGCCCGAGGGTTGGCATACAGACGAGGTGTACGTCAACGGCTTTTCAACGAGCCTTCCCGAGGAGGTGCAGATGGAGGCGATGCGCCGTGTGACAGGGCTCGAGAACGTACATATGCTTCGTCCCGGCTACGCCATCGAATATGACTATTTCTCGCCGTACCAGTTGCGGTATTCCCTGGAGACGAAAGCGGTGGAGGGGCTTTTCTTCGCCGGTCAGATCAACGGCACGACGGGGTATGAGGAGGCCGGCGCGCAGGGTTTGATAGCCGGTACGAATGCCGCGCTCTACGTGCGTGGGCAAGAACAATTGGTGTTGAAGCGCTCGGAAGCGTATATCGGCGTGTTGATCGATGATCTGGTAGCCAAGGGCACGGATGAGCCTTATCGTATGTTTACGTCTCGCGCCGAGCACCGCATGATGCTGCGCCAAGACAACGCCGATGAGCGCCTGACACCCATAGGGCACCGTCTAGGATTGGTATCCGATGACCGGATCCGCAGGATGGAGCGCCGCCGTGCAGCTCGCCGGGACTTGTTGTCTTCGGTTCGGCAGACAAGTATTACTCCAGAGGTAGCCAACCCGTATCTGGCATCCTTGGACAGTGCTCCGGTCAAGCAAACGGATCGTATCGCCAAAGTGGCCCTACGACCTGAAGTTCATCTTGGTACGCTTCTCAGGAAGACCGGGCATGACGGCTTGATCCCCTCCATTGACGGCTTGGAGCGTGTTGAGGACATGGTTGAAATTGACCTCAAGTACGAAGGCTACGTTGAGAGGGAGCGCGGTCTGATTGAGAAAATGGAACAGTTGGAGTCCATGCCGCTACCCTCGGCCCTCGATTATGCATCGATTCAAAACATCACGATGGAGGCACGCGAGAAGCTGAGCCGGATTCGCCCGCAGAACCTTGGTCAGGCCTCGCGTATCTCTGGCGTGTCTCCTTCTGATGTATCGGTACTGATGGTGATGGTCAAGTCCGGTCGTGTTCCTCGCGTTGAGGAATAGCGGTGGTTTGTCCCCACCGGTCCGGTAGATGTTTCACGTGAAACATCTACCTCTTTGGGCCCCCAAGACGAGGAAAGGGTGGCGTACCTTGGGGTTGGTAATCGTGGGCAGCTGCTGTCCAGTGGCTGAATGTTTCACGTGAAACATTCAGCCACCAGGGGTCAGCCCCCTTTGTCGGTCCGCCTTGCTCACCGTGTTACAAACGTGATTGCCCCAATCTACCATGCCTGCACTCTGGCCGTTTGACATACCCCTCGATGAGAAACAGCACGAGCAGTTACTGGCCTATGCCCGTGAGCTACAGTCTGTAAATCGCCAGTTCAATCTGGTGTCTCGAGTCGATGAGCCTCACGTACAAACCCGGCATATCGGGCACTGTCTGGCGTTGGGCACTCGGCGCATACCAGCGGAGACTGCCGTCATTGACTGGGGCACAGGCGGCGGGTTACCTGCTATCGTGCTCGGTATCCTTTTTCCAGACACTAGCGTATTGGGTGTCGATTCGAATCAAAAAAAGACCCGATCTGTCGATCTCTTCGCTCGCCGCTTGGGTATTCCTGCCGTGCGCTCATGGCATGGGCGGGCAGAGGCCTGTATAGAAAGGGCGAACCTGTCGGTCTCGCGGGCGACGGCGCCTTTGAAGGTGCTTTGGTCCTGGCACGCAGCGGTTGCGCTGCCTCCGCGCATCGAAACGCGAGAGGGCGTGTGGAAGGACGGATTGCTCTGCCTGAAAGGGGGGCAGCTGGACGCGGAGATAGCAGCGCTCACAGCAGAATTTCCGGATGTGATAGTGGAGCGCATACCGCTCCGGCAGCTGACGTCGGATCCGTATTTTGAGACAAAAGAGATCGTTCACGTACGCAGTACCTCTCCCTGAGACGCGTTTCCCAAGGCGTCAGGACACGGTTGAACCATGGCAAAAAGTGACAAACAAGGCACACGGACCGAGCGCCTTTTCGCTGCAATTCTACTTTTGCAGAACCGACCCAACATGACGAGTCGTGACCTGGCAGAGCATTTCGGTGTGAGCAGGAGAACGATTTTCAGGGACCTCCGGGCACTTTCCGAATCAGGCGTCCCGTTGACGTATTCCGAGGGAGGTGGGTATGAGATCCTTGAGGGGTATCAACTGCCGCCACTCATGCTGACCGCCCGCGAGGCGGCTACGTTATTGGTGGGTACGGAGTTCATGCGGTTGCAATCAGACGCTTCCCTGCGAGAGGATGCAGGTGAGGTCTCTCTGAAAATCCGGTCTGTGTTGCCGCGGGAAATACGCGAGTATGTGGACCGCCTTTCGGAAAACACGGTACTCGATCCCTACTGGTCCCATGCCGTGCAGTCTGAAGGCCTGGAAACCGGCAAGTGGTTCAAGTTGTCCGAGGCAGTTGCCCGATCACGCAAAGTGATCATGGAATACTTCGTTGAGAGCCGCGGAGAGCTTACGCAGCGCAGGGTGGATCCACTGGGGCTGGTCTATTACACCGACCACTGGAACCTGATTGCTTTTGACCATCTACGCGCCGAGATCCGCAACTTCCGTCTGGATCGCATCGAAGAGATGTTCGTGCTGACGGAACGATTCGATCGGCCCGAGGATTTTGATCTGCAGACCTACCTTGAAGGAGAGGGTCGCCAGGCTGATCCATACCAGGTGCGTCTATGGTTTGCCAGAGCGGTCTATCCCAAAGTGCGCTCGCAGATACCGGCCCGCATTGATGAGGAGTCCGCCTACGATGACAGGATTGAGGTGACCTTCACGTTCGAGAACATGGAGTACCTGGCAGGATGGTTGCTCCGTTTTGGTCCCGACGTCAAGGTACTTGAGCCTGATCTGCTGATTGATCAGCATCGCCGGATGGCACTCACCATAGATGCCAATTACGATAAATAAGTAGTCCCGAAACAAGCGATTATAATTTTCGCCGCTAAACGTTGTGGCACAATTAGTTACGGAAATTTTTAGAGTCTTGTGGAGTGATTCTGGTGCGCAAGATAGGAGAGTGCCGATGCCCTGCCGGGTCGAGCAGCGTCTGAGAGGTGCTACAATCTGGGTCCTTTCGGTCCGGGTATCAGCGTGACGATACGCTGTTGACCAAAGTCATGATCAGGGAGCGCGCGACCTGAAGGTCTGGAATCTCTTGCACAATAGCTCGCAGACTGCCTGCGCGGCTCTCCTTCAGAACGTAGCGGTGATCAAGACTGCCCAGCGCCGCGAGGAGTCCCTGAAACCGGTGCTCGTAAAACCACGGGTCTTCATCGGTCGACGGGAGGCGAAGGAAGAGCCGTTCGTTTTTGAACGTGATCTTGGGAAGGCGCAGCTCCTGTCCTGCAATTTTCATCTCAACTCCCATGATCAGACTGGTCACTTCGTCGGGTAGCGGACCGAACCGGTCAGCCATTTCGTCGCTGACCGCATCGAGTTCGCTGCGGCTTGGGCACTCGGAAATGCGACGATACATGTTGAGCCGTTCAATCCTGTTCGAGAGGTAGGTCTCGGGAATGAGGGCATCGGCATCAATATCGACCAGGGTTTCGGTGGCCTTCGGCTTGCGTTCTTCTTCGAAGACAGCCGCAAACTCCTCTGTACGAAGCTCTTCCACCGTCTCATCCAGTATGCGGTGATAGGTCTCAAATCCTACATCAGCAATGAAGCCGCTCTGCTCGGCGCCAAGCATATTGCCTGCACCCCGAATATCGAGATCCCGCATGGCCAAATGGAAGCCACTACCCAGATCGCTGAACTCCTCGACGGCCTGCAGCCGCTGTTTGGCTTCGCGGGTCAGACTGTGGATGGAGGGGACCAGCAGATAGCAGAAGGCTTTTCGGTTCGAACGACCCACACGCCCCCTCAACTGATGCAGCTCAGCCAATCCGAAGTGATCCCCCCGGTTGATGATGATCGTGTTGGCATTGGGGATGTCGAGCCCGTTTTCGATGATGTTGGTGCTGACGAGCACATCGAAATCGCCTTCGGCAAATTCCATCATGATGCGTTCGAGCTCAGGCCCCTTCATCTGGCCATGTGCCACTTGGACGCGGATATCCGGAACGAGCATGCGCAGCATCGCCGACATCTCATTGATGGACTGCACCCGATTATGGATGAAAAAAACCTGACCACCCCGGTTGATCTCGTAGAGCAGGGCATCCCGGATCAGGTCTTTGTCAAAGGCATGGATTTCGGTCTGGATGGGTTGCCGGTTGTCTGGCGCCGTGGCAATGATTGAAAGGTCGCGCGCTCCCATGAGGGAGAACTGCAGGGTCCGGGGTATGGGTGTGGCTGTCAGCGTAAGCGTGTCAACATGTACCCGCAACGTGCGCAGCTTCTCTTTCATGGCCACGCCGAATCGCTGCTCTTCGTCTACGATCAGGAGACCAAGATCCTTGAAGATGACATCCTTCGAAATCAGCCGCTGCGTACCGATCACGATGTCAACCTGGCCATTCGCCAGCTGAGCGAGCGTTTCTTTCTGCTCGGCAGGCGTCCGGAAACGCGAGAGCACACCGATGGTGACCGGATAATTCGAAAGACGCTTCGAGAACGTACGGAAATGCTGCATGGCCAGGACCGTAGTAGGTACGAGAACTCCCACCTGCTTTCCGTCCTGAGCTGCTTTGAAGGCAGCCCGGATCGCAATCTCGGTCTTGCCGAAGCCTACATCCCCACAGACCAGTCGATCCATGGGTTGCGGCTTCTCCATATCCTCCTTGACCGCTTTGGCTGTCGAAGCCTGATCCGGCGTGTCCTCGAATTGGAAGGATGCTTCAAGCTCCCGTTGCCAGATGGTATCCTCGGGATAGGCATGACCATTGGAGGCCTTGCGCTTCGCATAGAGCCTGATCAGGTCGCGGGCAATGTCCTTTACACGGGACTTGGTTCGGGCCTTGGCCTTTTCCCATTGCCCGGAGCCCAACTTTGTCAGCTGCGGTTGGTGCCCTTCTTTTCCTTTGTACTTGTGGAGTTTGTAGAGGGCGTTGACATTCACGTAGAGCGTGTCGCCATTGAGATAGGAGAGGCGAACCGCTTCCTGCCGACGCCCTCGCACCTCGATATGCTCCATGCCCGAGAAGCGTCCAATGCCGTAGTCGATGTGGACAACAAAATCGCCGGGTGTCAATTGATGCAGCTCCCGCAGACTCAGCCCACCGAAGCGTTGCTTCTGCTTGCGCGCCGTTGGCCGATGATACCGACCAAAAATCTCATGGTCCGTGTAGAGTGCCAGCTGCAACTCGGGCACTTCGAAGCCACGATGCAGGGACTCGGTCTTGAGCCGTACGCGTCCCGCCTCGAGGTCTTCCTCAAGAAGCTCCATGAGCCGTCCCTCCTGTCCGCGGTTATCGCACAGGATGAGGGTCTCCATGTGGTTCTGCTCGTTCTGCAGCAACCGGTTGCGCAGCAGCCCGATACGTGAGTTGAAACCGGGTTGGGGGTGCGATGCAACCGACAGACTCTCTTCCGCCAGATCCTGGAAGGATCCTGCGTGTACGGAGTCGAAAGCGAGGAGGTTGGCCTGCATGTCCTCGCCATCCAGGTAAAGAGACGATACCTCAGGCATGTCAGCATCCGGACGGATAGCAGCCTCGTCCGGGTCATCATCATCGTCGCTTGTGATGCGTGTTGATGGCGACGATCCCGAAGCTTTGGCCAACGCAGCCTCCCGCTGCTTGGTACGCTCCTCAACAAGGCCATCCGCGGCTTCAATAAGCGCCGACCCATCGATTTGCAGGATGAGGGTGGACGGTTTCAGATGCTTTGTAAGAGGGATGCGACCATGATTCGCTGCAGCATCTCCCTCCAGATTAGGAACGATCCGTGCCGAGGTCCGGCGGCTGACGGATCGCTGCGTGTGGATGTCGAATTCCCGGATGGAATCCACCTCGTCACCGAAAAACTCGAATCGTATGGGATAGGTGCCTGTGTAGGGAAACACATCCAGAATGCCACCACGCAGCGCCAGATCACCGGGTGCTTCGACGAACTCGGTACGTGTGAAACCTTGCCCGATGAGTCGCTCGATCAGCTCTTCGGGATCGATGACCTCACCGGATTCGATGTCGAGTGTCGCAGACTGTACGGCTTCGATCGGTGGGACCTTCTCGGCAAAAGCAGGAACGCTGCACACCAGAATACCTTCATAGCCGTCCTTGAGCCGCTCGAGGACGTCGCCCCGCGCCATCGTTGGCGCGGGGTCCGGCATGTGCTCCGGGTCAAACGGTCGATTATCCGACACCGGCAGCAACATGACCTGCTCGTCCGAGCCCAGGATCTGCTGCAGGTCGGAACCGAAGAATGCGGCCGCATCCTCGTCTGGCAACAGGCACAATACGGGGCGGGAGGACTCGAGAAAAACGGTTGCCGTCAGGAAGGCAGGTAGCGAACCGACCGCGCCACGGACCGACAGGCTCCGACCGGCGGATGCACCGCTCCCATTGGGATCTCCTGAAGATTCGGAGGCCCATTCCACCAGGCGGCGACTGAAGGCCGCCGATGCAATACGGGAGCGGATGAGTTCGAGGGACACCGGGGGGTGGTGCTGGTCGCGGGAAGCCGCGGGTATACGAAGGTGGATCCGCTCAGGTCCGTCAGGCAGGCGTATACGCCTGATCTTCAATGGCGGGGCGTACGAATCCGGAGGCCTTCTCCAGCCGGTTTGCAGCTTCCTCCCGGGAGATGCCCGCCAGGTGCATGACCAGAGCGGTTTTTACATGTCCCCCGGCTGCATCCAGAATCTGCGTGGCCTCGTCGTAGGCCACACCCGTCACCGTCATGACCGTGCGTTTGGAGCGTTCTACGAGCTTGGCGTTGGTCATCTGCAGGTCGACCATCATGTTTTCGTAGACCTTGCCCATACGGATCATGGAGGCCGTGGTCAGCATGTTGAGAACCAGTTTCTGGGCGGTACCGCTCTTCATACGTGTGCTTCCCATGATGACCTCGGGTCCCACTACAGGACAGATGGCAACATCCACATCAATATTGAACGCCTCCCGGGGAGTACACGTGACGAAGAGCGTCTTGCACCCAAGCGTTCGGGCATGCTTGACAGCGCCGATCACGAACGGCGTCCGTCGACTGGCCGCAATGCCGCAAACCACATCCCCGGCGCGTACGCCCGCCTCATCGAGGGCCGTGGCACCATGTTCTTCATGGTCTTCGGCTCCCTCCTGTGCCTGGAAAACAGCCGGAAGGCCACCGGCAATCAGGCCCTGGACCATCTCAGGATCCGATCCGAACGTGGGCGGACACTCGGAGGCATCCAGAATGCCCAGACGTCCACTCGTGCCGGCACCCGCGTAGAAGAGGCGTCCTCCATTGCGGAAGGCATGCACGATGATGTCCACGGCCTCTCCAATCCACGTGAGCTGCGTGCCCACGGCCTCAGCCACCAGGTGGTCCTCAGCATTCATGATGTCGAGGATGGTGGGTACCGATGCTGTATCGATCTGCATCGAGCGGGGATTCCGCTGCTCGGTGGCAAGCTGTTGCAGTTCGTCAAAGAGGGGTGGGCGCTGGGCCATGGACCTGGAGGAAGTTGGGAGTAGGAACGGGGTGCGAACGAAGCCCGTCGGCAAGCGTTCGCGCAACAGGTCAGTTTGTTCGCGCCACGCATGCCAACATCGGCTGGTGGGGCCGGCAAGATATCACTTTCAAGCAGCTTGGTTCTTCGCTCCCTTCATATTCGCGGCGTGCGTGCGCACGAGGATACCTCCATCCATTTTGAGGAGGGCGTAAACGTCATCATCGGTCCCAATGGGGCCGGCAAGACGAACATCCTGGAGTCGATCCATCTGCTGTGCCTTTCCCGCAGTTTCTTGACCTCGCAGGATCAGGTCATCCTGCGCAGGCATGCACCCTTCTACGAGGTTGTGGGGCAGTTCGAGACCGAAGCTCGAGGTGATCAAAAAGTACGTGTTGCCTATGTGCCCGGGGAGGGGAAGAAGATTTTTGTCGGAGCATCACCCTTGGAGCGACTGACCGATATCGTTGGTCGCTTTCCTGTAGTCGTCTTCTCTCCCGAAGATCAGCGCCTGACGGCTGAAGGGCCTGAATATCGTCGTCGGTTCATCGACAACATCATATCCCAGTCGAG
>Ga0075480_10001016_pt1 | contig 17490 bp, 17 predicted proteins | sample DEB08_DNA_7_FD_81590 | JGI IMG/M metagenome (GOLD analysis project Ga0075480, IMG submission 81590) | Aqueous microbial communities from the Delaware River and Bay under freshwater to marine salinity gradient to study organic matter... | ecosystem: Environmental > Aquatic > Marine > Coastal ... | reverse complement strand
TAAAGAATGGCTCTACCATCGCACTCAAAGGCGCTGAGAAGCCTGACAACCTTCGCGGACGGTCACTAGACTTTGTGGTGCTTGACGAGTTCGCTGATATGCGTAAGGAAGCGTGGTACGAGGTTATACGTCCATCGCTGTCAGACAGGCAAGGATCAGCCGCCCTATTTATTGGCACACCTAAAGGACGCAACCACTTTTATGATCTGTACGGCAAGGGAGTAGACAAAGATGACGGATGGCAGTCTTACCAGTACACGACCATTGAGGGCGGTAATGTCCCGCCAGAGGAGATTGCGAGCGCCAAAGCAGACCTCGACGACCGGACATTTGAGCAGGAATACGAGGCTCGTTTTGTCTCATACAGCGGCGTTATCTACTACGCGTTTAAGCGAGAAGAGTCAGTAATTAGACACGACGGCGACCGCTCTGTTATCCACGTCGGGATGGACTTCAACCTCGATCCGATGTCTGCCGTCCTGATGACCCGTAAGGGCGACACACTGCACGTATTCGACGAGATTGTGATGTTCGGCAGTAACACCGATGAAATGGTCGCAGAGATTCGCACACGCTACGGAAATGGTACAATAGTCATATACCCTGACCCTGCATCGCGTCAACGTAAAACGAGCGCAGGGGGTAGAACGGATTTGTCCATTCTGCAAAACGCGGGATTTGAGGTGCGAGTAAGGTCATCTCACGCGGCGGTAAGAGATAGGATAAACAGCGTGAACTCGCGTCTATTGTCTAAGGATGGGCATAGGCGCTTGTTTGTAGACCCTAAGTGCAAGAAGGTAATCGAATCATTGGAACGCCATACCTACAAGGAAGGCACCAGCCAGCCAGAGAAGGACGGCTTCGATCACATGAATGACGCACTGGGCTACGCCGTTGAATATCTATTCCCCATACGCAAGGCCAACAAGCCGCAAGCCCCGCAGAGGTGGACGTAAATGTATTACGAAGATATTGAGTACCAGCATCCCGATTACGAAAACAATCTAGACCGCTGGGAGTTCTATGTTCGGTCATACATGGGTGGTCAGGATTACCGTGATGGCTCCTACCTGACCAGCTACCTCAACGAAGATAAGACCGCATACTCGCGCCGCTTGGCTTTGACCCCGTTAGATAACCACTGTCGCAACGTGGTCCACGTCTATTCGTCGTTCTTATGGCGTCAACCGCCGACTCGTAACTTCCAGCAGATGGAAGGCAGTGCAGACCTAGAGGCGTTTATTAAAGACGCCAACCTCGACGGCCAGAACTTCAACAGCTTTATGCGTGAGGCTCAGATATGGTCAAGCGTGTACGGTCACGTCTGGATCATGATGGACAAGCCTCTATCGACGGCAAGCACTAGAGCCGAAGAGTTAGATCAAGAGATACGGCCATACGTCACACTGGTCACGCCTGAGAATGTTTACGACTGGAAGTATGAGCGTATGCCTAGCGGTCGCCATGAGCTGACCTACATGAAGGTGCGCGAGTCGGTAAACCGCATCGACGGCACAACGACTGAAACGTATTTCCGCATTTGGACCAAAGAGCAGATACAGCTTATCCGTTACCTCGGTGATGAAGCTCAGATCGTCGAGACTATCGACAACCCCATCGGCAAGATACCGGCGGTCAACGTACCGGCTAACCGATCAATCGTTCGCGGCATCGGTATCAGCGACATCTCTGACATCAGCTATATGCAACAAGCGATCTATCAAGAGCTATCGGAAATCGAACAGCTCATCCGCATCTCTAATCACCCGACGCTTGTTAAGACCTTCGACACTGACGCGACTGCTGGTGCCGGTGCAGTCATCAATATTAGCGATGACATTGACGCAGGATTAAAGCCATACCAGATGCAACCGTCTGGGGCTAACCTAGACGCCATCAGAGCCTCTATAGAGGACAAGATCGACTCGATCAATAGGATGGCCCACATGGGCGCAGTACGCGGCACAGAGGCAATGACGCAGTCAGGCGTTGCTATGCAGACAGAGTTCCAAATGTTGAACGCGAAGCTAGCAGAGAAAGCCGACATCCTTGAGTTAGCCGAAGAGCAGTTATGGGAGTTGTGGTGTCGGTGGCAGGGACACAATCTGCACGAGGTAGAGGTCAGCTATCCTGACAGCTTTGACATTCGCGATTACGGGACAGAGCTTGAGTTCTTGCAGAAAACGCGAGCCAGTGGCGTTAAGTCTGTCACCTTGTTGCGTGAGATTGATAAGCAGATTGCAGACCTTGTTCTTGATGACCAAGTGCTTGCACAGGCACACGCTGAGATTGAAGAAGCCACAACAGCGGTTGGCGACTTCACCAAAGAGACGCAGATTTACAAGTACCACATTGATAGTGGCATGGTGACGCCTAATGAGGTGCGCGAGAAAATCGGCCTTGAAGATGTTCCTGGTGGTGACGTGTTGACTGAGAGAGTCCAAACCGTAACTGATGGACAGTGAAGAGCTAACCAAAGCACTAGCAGGGGCGACCTCTAACCATGAGCGTCGCCTTTTACGTGCTATAGAGCAGTTGCGGCTTGGGCTTACTGACTTGATGGCTGGCCTACCATTAAGCGACGGTCAGCTGTTTGACCTTGATGCGGCCTTAGCACTTCGGACACAGATCGACGGGCTTGTCCGTGACGAATACCTGACTGTCATTGATGACATCATCCGTGAGTACCCTGATGCGGTAGCGTTGACTGGGGAGTTCATGGAGCAGTTCGCGGCGTTCAGAGTGCCGCAGAGTGTTATCGGTCAGTTACAGCAGTTTAGCTTTACCGGACACGAGCAGTTGGCAGATGAGTTTGTCGAGGCGTTATATCAGCAGGTGTACAACAACACCCTGTCGGGTACGCCCTTTTCAGCCAGCTTGAGTGAGCTTAACGGGTTGCTCGACGCTGACCTGCAACGATACTCTAAGACGATGCTACATGATGCGCTGTTCGAGTTTAGCTCTAGCCTACAGCAAGCGGCGGCGGCAGAGGCAGGCATTACCAAGTTTCGGTACGAAGGCGATACAATAGAAAGCACACGTCCATTCTGTCGTGGTCATGTCGGCAAGGAATACACGACCGACGAGATATACGAGATATGGGGCGAAAGCTGGGCCGGTAAGAAGTCAGGCGATCCGTTCCGTGTAAGAGGTGGATACAACTGCAGGCACTGGTGGGTGCCAGTACCAGAATAGGAGACACACATGCCATACCACAAGAAAGACAAGAAGAAGAAAAAGAAACGCGGTAAGTGATATAATTTAACCCACTCGAAAGAGGATTCGTAACATGAGCGATGAAATCATGGCAGACGCGGTAACTGAAGCCGCAGTGGAAACACCAGAAGTTCAGGATGTAAAGACGTTCACGCAAGAAGAGTTGGACCGGATAGTGGCTGATCGTGTTGCTCGCACTAAGCGACAGTACGATAAGAAGCTAGATGGTATCGACCTCGATGAAGCTAAGTCGCTTCTACAACGTCAGCAAGACGCTGAAATTGAGAAGCAGAAAGAGCGCGGAGAGTTCGAGTCAATTCTAAGGCAGACCGTCGAAAAGAAGGATCAGGAAATATCGACTTACAAGCAACGCCTCGAAACGCAGTTAGTTGATGGGGCATTACTGTCAGCGGCAAGCCGAAACAATGCAGTATCGGCAGAGCAAGTCAGTCAGTTGTTACGTGGTTCGGTTCGGCTGTCTGAAGACGGCACCGCAGAGGTTTACGATGCGAACGGAACGCCACGCTATAACGACCAAGGCGAGCTATTGTCCGTTGACCAGTTAGTCGGTGACTTCCTGACCTCGAACCCGCACTTCGTGAAAGCGTCATCAGGTGGCGCAGGATCGCAGACAGCGGTTGGTGGTTCCACGTCGAAACCTATGTCGGCGGTCGAAATGGAAGCTAACTGGAATAGCGGTGGCAAAGAAGCCTACCGCGCAATGATGTTAGCTAATAAATAAACCGCTAATCACAGGAGATTTTCATCATGGCGGCTACTACTTCAACTACTCTTGACGACCTGTTTGCAAACATCATCATGCAGGCTCGTTTCACTGCCGAAGAGCAATCGCTCATGGCTGGCCTTATCACTCGTTATGACATCGGCAATGTTGCCGGTAAGACGATCCAAGTACCTAAGTACCCAGCGGTTGCGGCGGCTGATCTGACTGAAGGCACTGATATGTCTTCAAGCACAGTATCAACCTCTAGCGTCACTGTTACTGTCGGCGAAGTTGGCGCGCAGGTTGTACTAACTGACCTTGCGGCAATGGGCGCGGGCAACCCTGCTCAAGAGCTTGGCACTGTATTGGGTAACTCTATCGCTACTAAGATGGACCAAGACATCATCGCTTTGTTCGATGGCTTCTCGGCTTCTATCGGCGCGGCGGCTCAAGAGATTACTGCGGCTGACTTGTTCAAAGCGGCGGCTACTCTCCGAGCGGCGAAGGTAACTGGACCGATCACTGCTGTGATTCACCCATTCCACGCCTATCAGTTGTCAGCTAACCTGACTAACACGTTTGCTAACCCCAACGGTGGCGACCTTCAGAACGAAGCAATGCGCAACGGTTTCGTAGGTTCTATCGCAGGCATTGACGTCTATCAGTCAGCTAACATCACAGTTGACGGAAACGATGATGCGAAGGGCTGTGTGTTTGGTCGTGAAGCAATGGCGATTGCCATGAAGCGTGACTTCAACCTTGAGACAGAGCGCAACGCTTCTCTCCGTGCCTTTGAGCTTAACGCGACAGCCGTCTACGGTGTTGCAGAGCTTGATGATAGCTACGGTGTAGAGATGTTCTTCGACGCGGCACTCTAAGATGTACACGCCCCTTCGGGGGCGTTTTACTCTGAGGATTATATGGCAGTCAATTATCGCGGTGAACGGTTCGAGGATTACAACGTGGCAAAGCGTACGCCACGACACGCCTCTAGCTCACACGCGGTTCTGGCTCGCTACAAAGGTGTAATCAAGCTACTACGATTTGGCGCTCAAGGCGCGAAGACTTATCCACCTAAAGATGGTGAGTCAGCACGCGACAAGGCCATGCGAGCCGCTTGGTACGCACGACACGGTGATACCCTAAAGAACGCAACGCCCTTAGATAAAATCTACTGGGCCGCGAAAGTGAAGTGGTGACGACATGGCATTTAGTGACGACAGCAATCTTGTAGAGTTAGTTCCAGACATTCTGGATTTTGGCATTACTAGCTTTTCGGATGAGCATCCACGAGCGCAGGCAGACATAGAGCGAGAGATTCGCAATCAGTGGTGGCACCGTAAGGGCATCGCTGGTGAGATGAATAATAGCTACCTGACGGACTCGCAGTGGACTCGTTCAGCTTCTTACCTCGTATTATGGAAGTATGCACTGCCACAGCTTACCAACTGGGTGGACGATGACCGCTTTCTGCAAATGATCGACTTCTATAAAGCGCGTTATGGCGAAGAGATAGACGCAGTGTTTCAAGACGGCGTTGAGTACGACGCTGACAACGACGGTCAGGTTACGGACAAAGAGAAAGAGATTGTCCCGATCAACCGGTTAAACCGATGATTACAATCAGCATCGACACAAAGCCTCGTGATCTTCGCAAGATGGTCGATAAGCTAGGCCGCACGTTTACTAAGAACCACAAGCGAGCGATGCGCAGAGCGGCGGCAGAAGGCTTAAACCGCATACAGAAGCGCACTAGCCTCGGCCTTGATGTACATGAGCAACCGTTTCGCCCTTACTCAGAAGCCTACAAGGGGTTTCGTAAGAGTAAAGGCAGAGAGACAGACAAGGTTAAGCTGATATTCACGGGCAGAATGCGCAAGTCGATGCAGTCAGGTCTAAAAGGTCAGGACGGATTTATCTTCTTCAACAGCAGAGCAGAGTCCAAGAAGGCGGCAATCAACAATCGGACTCGTGAGTTTTTTGGACTAAACAAAAGCGACACTCGTGCTATCCGTGATGTGTACTTTAAGGGGCTGAAGATATGAGCGTTAGAGAAAACATCGCAACTAATCTCGTCTCGCAACTGCAAGCCATCTCTAGCCCTACCGTCAAAAAAGTGACGCGTGAGCCTTTTGATTTCGACAAGCTGTCTAACGCTCAATATCCCGCGATACTAGTACGCACGGCAAACGAGAATCGTGAAGACGCCAGCATCGGCGGCAGTATGTCTAGCAGGCAGGCGACCATTGACTACGAATTGATTTGCTTTGTTAAGCACACGAACATCGACACAGCCCGCAATCAGATTGTAGAGGCTATCGACGAAAAGCTCGACGAGGATAGGACGCGTGGCGGTTACGCTATTGATACGCAGGTTATTAGCGTTGAGGTGGATGATGGTACAATAGACCCTATAGGCGGCGTCATTGTCACCGTTCAGATTCTTTACACATATACACGCGGTGACGCGTAAGGGAGAAAACAAATGGCTACACATAAAGGCTCAACTGGGTCAGTTAAGGTTGCAGTATCAGGTGGAACAGAAGCGGTTGTAGGCGAGGTACGCTCGTACAGCATCGACGAAGTGGCAGACACTATTGAGGACACCGTAATGGGTGACTCTGTTAAGTCTTATCTGTCTAGCCTTAAAGATGCGACTCTAACTATTGACGCACTTTGGGATGACGCAGACGCACAGCAGTTAGTGCTGGATTCTGGTGCCGCCATTGATTGGGAAATCCACCCAACAGGAACAGGCACGGGCGAGAAGTATTACGGCGGTGCTGGCATCGTGACGGCTAAGACTATCTCTGCGTCTTATGACGGGTTGGTCGAAGCGTCATTCTCTGTACAGGTATCAGGCGCAATTACAGAAGCGTCTAACTAATGGGTCTGGCTAAAGAGTTACGAGCGCGACGAAAGCAGTCACGCCGTAAGATCGAGGTCATTGAGTGGGCTGATGATGACGGGGCGTTTGTCCTGTATTGTCGCCCACTGACCTGTTATGACCTAAACGAGCTACAGAAGCGTCACCCGCAAGTAATGCAAAACCCTAGCATTGCGGCAATGGTTGATCTGATTGTAATGAAGGCAGAAAGTAAGGATGGCGAAAAGCTGTTTACCTCTGCTGAAGACAAGATCGACTTGATGGGTGAAGAGACGACGGTGGTGTCTGGTATTGCTAATGAGATGTTTAGCACTATCGACCCATTTGAGGACGTCGAAAAAAACTGAAGGCCGATCAGTCTCGGATGAATCTCATCGCCTTGGCTGATCGGTTACATAAGACTATCGAAGAAGTCGAGCAGATTACAGTCAATGAGTTTCAAGAGTGGCTTGCTTACTTCAAGATAACAAGCGAGTCTAAAGATGGCGACTGAATCCGTAAGCATCATCATCAAGGCGTTTGACCAAACGCAGAAAGCCTTGCGCGGAATCAAGCGCGCGTTCGCTGGCCTATCTAAAATCTTCTTTAACTTTAAAACCGCCTTAGTTGCCGCAGTGGGTGCAGGCGGTATGGGCTTGTTGATTGCTAACTCGCTAAAGGCCACCGACGCTTTAGCTAAAACAGCTGGCAAAATAGGCACGACAACTGAAGCCTTAAGCGCCTTGCAGTATGCCGGACAACTAACAGGCGTCGAAGTAAACACTATGAACATGGCGCTCCAGCGGTTTACTCGTAGAGCGTCAGAAGCGGCTGTCGGTACTGGTGAGGCTAAGGGTGCTATTCGCGAGCTTGGCATTGATGCGCGAGAGTTAGTCAGGCTTCCGCTAGACCAAAAGATGCTTGTCCTTGCTGATGCGTTTTCTGAAGTGCAAAACGAATCTGATCGCTTACGACTTGCGTTCAAGCTGTTTGATTCTGAGGGTGCCGCCTTAGTTAACACACTAGCAATGGGCAGAGATGGACTCGATCAGATGCTGGGCGAGGCTAAAAGCCTAGGCGTGGTTATGACTGCCGATGCGGCAAAAGGCGTCGAGAATGCAAACGACGCAATGACACGTATGTTCGCGGTTTCTAAGGGGTTGGTTGCTCAGTTCACGGCGGCACTTGCGCCAGCGATTAAGTTCGCGGCTGACGAGTTAACTAATTTTTCTAGTAGCTTGTTTGACTCAGAGGGTGGCGTTAGAGAGTTTGCGATTAATGCGGCGGCCAACTTTATTGAGTTTATTGCCGCAACAATCCACAACTTTGAGCGGTTTGCCAAGGCGGCGCGATTAGCTTTCAACGGCGTCATAACAGCGGCAAACTTCATCATGCCTGTCTTTGACGTTATCGGCACCGCTTTTGATTTATTGATTAACGGCATTAAGCGAAAGCTAAATCTGTTGGTGCAAGGAACTAAGCTCATAGATTCCGCACTCAAAAAGCTTGGCTTTGACGAGGTGTTTAACTTTGAAGAGTTTGATCTTGAGCCGATTGAGTTTACGCGCACACAACTGGAGAAGATCGGTGAGGTAAATTTTAGTAGCACATACAACGGACTGCGCTTAGTGGCAGGTGTTGTTCGTGAGACTACAAACGCCGCCACTGAAACAGGCGAAGCACTTAACAACATAAAGGTGCCAACTGCTTTTGAATCCTTTATTGAAAACCTACGGCGAACGCGCGACATGGCTGGCGATCTTACGCCAGAGCTTGAAAAGCTAGCCGATCAAGCCATTACAGGGTTAGGCAAGTCATTTACCGACGCGATTACTGGCGCACAAAAATTTAGTGACGCAATTAAGAATATGGCGAAGAGCGTTATCGACAGCCTAATTCAAATGCTTGTTCAAAAGTACATTGTCGATGCGGCTTTCGGTGCGATTACAGGTGCGATTGGTGGCGGTACAACACCACCGGTTACGGGTGGCGGCGGTGGGATGTCACTGGGCGGGTTAGCCCGTGGCGGTGTAGCGACAGGCAACACGCCGTATATTGTAGGCGAGAAAGGGCCAGAGCTATTTATCCCAAGTACTACAGGTCGAGTCGTCCCGAATAATGACCTAAGTGGCGGCGGTGTTACCGTAGTGCAGAACATCAACGTCACTACAGGCGTACAGCAAACCGTACGTGCCGAGATAGCTAACCTGCTTCCTCAGATAAGCAACGCGGCCAAGTCTGCTGTCGCTGATGCTAGAATGAGAGGCGGTGGCTTCAGCAAAGCAATGGTAGGTGCATAATGGCGGCGTTTCCAAATGTAGGGTTTACCTCGATGACGATGCGGCTTAGGTCAGCAACGTCAATCAGTCAGTCACCGTTTACTTATGACCAGCAGACTTACCAGCATCAGGGCGTCCGATGGGAAGCAGAGGTGCAACTGCCACCACTGAAGCGATCAGATGCCAAACAGGTAGAGGCTTTCTTTGCCGCTCTAAGGGGTCAGGCAGGCACCTTTACGATGGGCAACCCTATCCACAATACAACGGCTACGGGGACGATTACGGCAGGCACAAAGGGTGCCACGACTGTGACCGGCACAACGACTGGCGCGGTTGCTGGTGATTACTTTGAGATAGGCGGCGCGCTTTACATTATCACCGATATTGAAGCGGCTAGCTTTGATATAATGCCACCGCTCCGCACTGCAATATCTACCTCAACCACTTTAGACTTTACCTTACCGAAAGGGACATGGCGGCTCGCCTCAAATGAAATTGGATGGAGTATCAACGAGGCTAGCTTGTACGGTTTCACTTTTGCTTGCGTTGAGGCTATATGAGCAGGTCATTAACGTCGGGGATGCAGTCGGCAGTTACCGCCGACCTTGTTCGCCCGATCACATTGGTGCAGTGTGCATTCGACACCGGCAATCTTAATCTGTGGAGCGGCATCGGCGACCTAACCGTTGATGGCGTGGATTATGTTGGCGCTGGCTCATTGCTAAGTATTGGCGAGATTGCAGAGACGTCAGAGCTATCAGCCAACGGTATTACCGTAACCTTGTCAGGTGTTACCAGCCCTTTACTCGCTAAGGCTAGAGACGAAGACTATCAAGGCCGCGAGCTAAAGGTATTGCTTGGCGCAATGGATGCAAGCAACGGCGTCATCTCTGACCCTGTTATTATCTTCAGCGGCTTCATGGATACGATGACGATCAACGATGGCGGCGAGACTGCAACCATCCAAGTCACCGTTGAAAACCGCCTGATCGAATTTGAGCGCACCCGCATTAGACGCTACACAGCCGAAGATCAAAAGATCGACTACCCTAATGATAAGGGCTTAGAGTTTGTCGCAGAGATGGCAGAGAAAGAAATCGTCTGGGGTCGCGCTTCTGTAGGCTCAGGCGGCGGTGGCAGTCGTGGCGGCGGCGGCGGCGGTGATTTCCCATCAGACCAGAGGCAATTAGACTAATGGACTTTGCACTTGAAAATCTGGCTAAGGTCAGACGAGAAATCGAGCCATTGCTTGAAGAGCATTGGAAAGAGATTGCGTTAAATAAAGAAATCATAAAGCTCAACCCTGATTGGCGAGCATACGCAGAACTAGACAGAATCAACGCACTGCGCATTTACACCGCTAGGAAAGAAGGCAAGCTGATGGGTTACTTCGTCATCCTTGTCAGCCGATCACTACACTACAAAGACCACTTATTTGCTAACAACGACATTGTATTCTTGCGTAAGTCAGCCCGTAGGGGATTGACGGGGCTAAAGCTGGTAAAATTCGCAGTGGAGTCTCTGCAAGCGGAAGGCGTGACCAAGCTACACGTCAACACCAAAACGCACCAGCCATTCGATCCAATTATGGAGCGCTTGGGCTTTGAAGAGATAGAGACAGTCTTTAGCAAAGTTCTGAGGTAACAGTATGGCAATTTCGGCGGTTGCGGGTTTAGTATCAGCCATTGGTGCGGCGGCCGCAGGCTTAACTGTATTTGGCGCTTTAGCGACTACATTTACGGGTTTTGCTTATGCCTTTGCAGTAGGTGCTGGCCTTTCTGTTTTATCTCGCGCTCTTGCCCCAAAGCCTAGTCTTGGCGCTCAACTCAGAGGCATCACACAAACATCACGCGAACCAGCAGGCTCACGCAATCTTGTTTATGGTCAGATGCGCGTCGGCGGTCAAGTTGTTTTCATTTCGCATTCGGGAGATGACAACAAGTATCTACACCTAGCCATCGCCTTTGCTAGCCATGAAATTGAAAGTTACGAAGAGATTTGGTTTAACGATAAGAAGGTGTGGACGCTCAGTGGCGGCTTTCAAAGTGACTGGGGTACATACGTCACAATAGACCGTAAGTTTGGCACGGCAGGACAGGCCGCATCGACTGACCTCGTGAACGCTAATGTCTTATGGACATCAGATCATAAATTGTCAGGCATTGCTTACCTTGCTCTGAGGCTAGAGTGGGATGCTGACAAGTTTCCGCAAGGCGTACCAAACATCAGCGCGGTCATCAAAGGCAAAAAGGTATATGACCCTCGCATCGGTAGTCAGAGCGCCACAGATGCAAGCACATGGACTTATTCGCAAAACCCTGCGCTTTGTGCGCGTGACTATTTAGTAAGCTCCTACGGCCTTGCAGAAGACTACACGCTGATTGACTCGACGACACTCGAGGCGGCGGCTGACCTTTGTGAAGAATCAATATCCCTTGATGGTGGCGGCACACAGAACCGATACACACTCAATGGCGTCATAGACACTGCGAACCAGATACGCGACAACATTGAGCAAATGCTTTCTGCGATGGGCGGCAGAGTCACCTATTCTGGCGGCAAGTATTTTCTTCACGGTGCAGAATACATAGCGCCGACCGTGACATTCGACGAAGCCGATTGCATTAGTGACATTCAGACTCAGACCAAACAGTCCCGCAGAACGACCTATAACGGCGTTAAAGGCATCTTCGTATCTGAAGAGAAGAACTACAAGGTATTAGATTACCCCGCTCAGATCAGCTCTACATTCGCCACAGAAGACGGCGATCCGATATATCTTGATATGCCGTTGCCGTTCGTCACCAACAACGTACAGGCACAGCGTTTAGCCAAAGTCGCATTACTAAAATCACGCCAGCAGACCGTTATCACAATGGCTGTCAACCTAAAGGGCTTGCGCGTAAAGGTAGGCGACACAATTAACGTCACCAATGCGCGGCTCGGCTACAGTTCTAAAGTATTCGAGGTTATCGACTATTCATTAGCGATTGCTGATGGCGGCGCATTAGCTGTCAACCTGACGTGCATTGAAACCGCGTCAGCCTTGTATGACTGGACCACAAGCGACCAAGAAGACTTTTTAAGTGGCGGCGAACTAGACCTTTACGATGGTCGGACAGTAGCTAACGTCACTAGCCTGACGGCTACAGAGATAGGCTTGCGCGGACCAGATGGTCGTTTAAAGTCTACCGTGGAGCTTGTGTGGACTGCGCCGGATGACGCATTCATTGAGTTCTACACTGTTCGCTACAACAAGAATGGCACAACTGAATACCTAGAAGTACAAACGCGTGAGCCTCGGGCATTGCTTGAAGGCTTAGATATAACCAGCAATTATGATTTCCGTGTAAGAGCGCAGAACCTTATCGGTGTGCAAAGCTCTGGCACCAGCATTAACAACCGCGCACTTAACGGCGACACGACTGCACCAAGTGTACCGACTGCCGTAACGCTAACCGCAGGCATCAATCAGATAACCTGTGAGTGGACCAACCCGACAGACATCGATCTGGCCTTCGTAGAAGTCCATGTAACGACGACGAGCGCCACGCCCTCAGTGAGCGCTACCCCTACCGCAAAAGTCGGTGGTGAGGAATACATAGCCTCTGGGCTGACAGGGCAAGTTACTCGATACTTCCACATTCGTGCGGTCGATTTCTCAGGTAATAAGTCCGCATACACAACACAGCAAAGCTCGACCTCGTTGCTTGTCAATACTACTGACGTGGCAGACGACGCAATCACTAACGACCAGATTGCAGATGACGCAGTAGACACGGGGCAGATTGCCAGTGGTGCCGTCAGCATTACAGAGATAGAAAGCACTGTAGCCGCAATCATCAATGACGCCGCATCACGCACTGAGATACTCAATGTGCAGGTCGAGTCAGGTGATGTTCTTGATCTTGAGACAGGCCAAGACGTACTGATTCAGAATCTTGGCGACGTGGCCATCTTCGTCAACGAAAGCAACACCACACTGAACACTAGCATCAACACGGTACAGACAAGCCTAAGCAATCTTGAAAGCACTGTCGTCGATTTGACTAGTGGAACGAGCGACATATTCGTACAGGCTACAGCGCCGGTCGCTGGTGTCGGCGGCATCCCTGATCCAATACCAGATTTTTCTCGATGGTATGACTCAGACGATAACAATGAACCTTACTACTGGAGTGGCACGGCATGGGTTGGTCTAGCTGACCCACGTATTGCGAGCAACGCATCAGCCATCACGACGTTACAGTCGGAGATGAATACAGCGAACTCGAACATCTCTGGAAACTCGACAGCGATTACTGCGCTTGACACAACCACCGTCGCGCAAGGTAACTCGATCACTTCGCTATCGGGCAGTGTCACAACATTGCAGTCATCCTTAACGACTACGCAGTCAGATGTATCGACAGCGCAGACAGACATCACTACAAATGCGACCGCAATATCAGGGCTGACAACCAGAGTTACTTCGGCAGAAGGCAACATAACGTCTGTTACTAGTGACGTGACCACACTGCAATCGGATATGACAACGGCGCAGGGTGATATCACAACAAATGCAACGGCAGTGAGCGGACTAACTACCCGCATGACGTCCGCCGAAGGCAACATCACCACAAACGCATCAGACATAACGGCTTTAGAGACTACTGTAAACAATGGCTCGACCGGCGTTGTAGCAACCTCTAACGCACTTGGCGTATTAACTACTAGGGTTACTACGGCTGAAGGCAGTATCACCACTAACGCGACAGACATTACCGCCCTAGAGTCTACAGTTAATGATGCTTCGACAGGTGTGGCGGCTAACGCGAGTGCGGTCAGTTCGCTTGATACACGAGTTACAAGTGCTGAAGGCTCTATCACTAGCCTCTCTAGCGATGTGACTACGCTTCAGTCAGACATGACATCGGCAGAAGGTGACATTACAACCAACGCCTCTGCGCTCACTGCGTTGACGACAAGAGTCACAACTGCCGAAGGTAGCATAACAACCAACAGCTCAGACATCACAGCATTAGAAACGACTGTGAATAATGGTTCCACGGGTGTTGCGGCAAACGCATCAGCAATATCAGGACTAGACACTCGGGTCACGACGGCAGAGGGTTCCATTACCTCACAAGCCTCTGACATTACCGCGCTGGAATCAACGGTAAACAATGGCACGACAGGTGTAGCGGCCAATGCTTCTGGATTGTCTGCGCTAACTACACGCGTCACAACTGCCGAAGGCTCTATAACGTCTAGCGCGAGCGACATCACAACGCTTGAAGCAACATTTACTGACCTTCTTAAAATACAAGACGAATCCGATGGTGTTGTAACGACTGAGGGCGGTGACGATCTTTTACTAAATGAATCGACTGATGTTGCTACAGCCACCAGCACAGCAACCAACGCACTTGATGCAAGAGTCACCAGCGCAGAGGGTACGATCACCTCACAGTCATCAGACATCACTACGTTGCAGTCGGACCTCACAACACTAGACGGGTCGGTCACAACTAATGCGAGTGCGATTACTAGCTTAACCACGCGGGTGACTACGGCAGAGGGAAGTATAACCTCACAGGCGTCAGACATTACGAGCCTGCAATCAGACCTGACATCGGCTGAAGGTAATATCACGACCAATGCGACGGCCATCTCTGGATTGACCACACGCGTAACATCGGCAGAAGGAACAATCACCAGCCTTAGCTCAGACGTCACTACATTGCAGTCAGATTTGACGACAGCAGAGGGCAACATAACCAGCAACGCGACAGGGCTGACCGCTTTAACCACGCGCGTCACGACTGCTGAAGGCAGTATCACGTCACAAGCGTCTGACATAACAGCTCTGCAATCTAGCCTAGCAACAACGAACAGCAACGTCTCGACCAATGCCACGGCAATATCAGGACTAGACACCCGCGTCACCAGCGCGGAAGGCACCATTACGTCACAGTCTTCAGATATCACAACACTGCAATCCGATGTGACGACTGCTGAAGGAAATATCAGCACAAACGCTACGGCCATAAGTGGACTAACAACCAGAGTTACGACAGCAGAAGGTACTATCACTTCGCAATCGTCTGACATCACAACGCTACAGTCAGATGTTACTTCTGCCGAAGGTAATATCACGACTAACGCTTCAGCAATCTCTGCACTAGACACGCGAGTCACAAGCGCAGAGGGGACGATTACAAGTCAGGCAAGTGACATCACAACGCTACAGTCTGACCTGACCACAGCCGAAGGCAATATCACAACCAATGCCACAGCAGTGTCTGGACTTACAACGCGAGTCACTACGGCCGAGGGCAATATTACGTCTAACGCGTCAAGCATTACCACACTGACCTCAACCATTAACGACCCCAGCACTGGCCTTGCGGCAACGGCAACCGTAGCATCAGGCGCATCTACAACTGCATCGGCAAACAGCACAGCAATCACTGACCTTGAGGCAGAAGCCTATTTGACTGTCAGTGCGGGTGGTAACATCTCAGGCTTTAAGGCTACGGCAGACGCAAGCGGTTCTAGCTTTACGATACAAGCCGATCAGTTTGCGATTGTTTCGGGCGATGAGTCACAAACCAAAACGCCTTTTGCTATCGATAACACGACCGGCACAGTCACGTTCAACGCTGACGTAGAAGTTAATGGCGACCTGATTGCAACAGGCACGATACAAGGTACTGCCATAGGCAATAACGAAATTAGCGATTCGCAAGTGCTGTCGCTTGATGGCGATCAGACCAGCATCACAAACCTGCAAGTCGCTAACCTGTCGGGCGACGTGTCAGAAGTATTCAACCTATCTGTATTCAAGTATCCGTCGCATACAGTACCGACTACTCCAGACACGTTTACTGAGTTTTCTATACCAGCCCCTGACAGTCCGATCTATAAATATGCGAGCCTGATTGGGAAGGTCAAATACATACCTTCTACCTCGCTAGATGACTGCCTGCTGGTGATGCAATTTGATAGAAAGAGCAAAGGAACTACAACCGGCACGAGTATTGGAACTGTCGTCGGATCAGGCAACATCTTACCTTACACGCACTACGCCGAGGTAAGCGGCAACCACACAAAAGAGATAGATGTTTATGGCGGCATCGGACCAAATCAAAATTCTGGTGCGAGTCAGGTTACGCCGAAGGCTGTCGAGTATATCGGCTCCGTTGATCGAACCCGCATTGTTTATTCATCAGCAAGCTCATCAGTGCCTCAATTTACGACAGGCACTTTGTACTACAATCCTGACAGGTGGACGTCTGCCAGTTTGTGGCTGAGTGATGCCGGTGGTGCGCAACGCTTCCCGATTCCAGACCTCGGCTCTTTCTCAGCAACGATAACACTGCCTTTGACTCAACCGCTGGCAAAAAGTAATGCGGCAGAAGACTACAGAATTAGAGTTAATACACAGAACAAGAGTTCGGGCAGTTTGAATTTGAGCAGTATTGAGACTCAAGTATTTTTGATGACGTGAGGAAAGTATGTCTACTGTAGCAGGCTACACAAACAGCGAAGGGGTCAATGTTGTTATCGGAACTTATGACGACCCATCATCAGCAGAGACTGCCGTTAGTGAAGATGAGGCAACTGATGTGTCGCAGTATTGGTTGGCGACCTTTGTAAATCCAGACACGGGTGAGCCTGAGATTCTGGCTTACATAGAGCCATAGGCAGGTAAGGAACAAAAGAACGCCCATTGGGTGTAAAATGAACTCAACTATTTAGAAGGTTATCCAGATGTCAAAAATCAGCGATTTATCAGATGGCGGTGTTATTCAAGGGGGCGACACGCTTATCGCTGTGCGCTCTGGTGGTAACGTCAAAGTAACTTACGGCGGCTCTACTACAGCCAACATTGACGGCGGAACTATAGACGGCACAGTTATCGGTGGGACTACGCCTGCGGCAGGTTCGTTTACTACTGGCTCGTTTACTGGAGACGTGTCCTTCGGTGACAACGACAAGGCTATCTTCGGCGCTGGCTCTGACCTACAGATTTATCATGATGGGTCTAATAGTTTTATTTCAGACGTTGGCACAGGTAATTTAGGAATAAGAGCAGAAAACTTATTTTTACAAAATGCTGATGGCTCTGAAAATTATGCTACCGCAACATTAAACGGCGCTTTTACTTTAAGTTACGACAACAGCCAAAAACTAGCCACCACAGCTACAGGCATCGACGTTACGGGTACTGCTGTTACAGACGGCATAACTTCGGATGGTCTTGTTACAGTTCGCGTTGATAGTGCAGGCGCTACCGCTGAAGCATTGAAAGTTTACAACACAGGCATTGGCAACAATTCTCAAGTTCGAGTATATTTTGGTGATAATGATTACAACACTACTGGCCGTGGTTTGCGTATTGATGCTGGGCGTGATTCTGG
>Ga0075480_10001013_pt1 | contig 17512 bp, 10 predicted proteins | sample DEB08_DNA_7_FD_81590 | JGI IMG/M metagenome (GOLD analysis project Ga0075480, IMG submission 81590) | Aqueous microbial communities from the Delaware River and Bay under freshwater to marine salinity gradient to study organic matter... | ecosystem: Environmental > Aquatic > Marine > Coastal ... | reverse complement strand
ATCCACATGCCCAGCAGCCAGTTACATATGGCTGGAAGCTAAAAGTTAAGCCCTCGTCGTGTATAGATACAGCTTTAAGGTTTGAGTATGAATAATTCGGAGCACTTTTGTACCAGGGTACTGGGGTCCATTCTGTAGTCCCAGGAAGCTCTCCTTGGTCAACACTTAAGATATCACCTAGTCTTGCACTTAATAAGCTCATCCAAAGACTATCTTGGCCATTTTGTAATTCATAACCCTGGGCGAGAAGAATCTCGTCTGACATAATATCTTTCAGAGTGATCTTCTTACAGGTATTTAGATCATAATTTAAAGTCGTATAGTTATACATTCCATGATTACCACCAGTAAAAGTATGAACCTCAAAAATAAATGAGACATACTTAATGCCTGCATCTGGAACTAGGCCATATTCATGTAGATAAAAAGATTCTTCTGGCGGAGTGTTCCTATTTCCAATGTAATTTTGATACTTTTTGAATCGGATATCTTTATAGCCCAAATCTGTATGTGAATCAGTTGTAACATAAGTAGAATTTGAAGAACTATGGAGACTTAATCCAACGGTTCTGAAATCTCCCTGAAGAGAGTATGCCCAGTGATCTCCGTATCCTATATCTTTCGTAAAGGTATCTAAAGAAGTGGAAACATAGTCTTCAATACCAGCATTTATGGTATTGAAACATGTTGATAAAGATGTAATGTCTTCTGAATTATCGTACATTTCAGACCAATTAGCAGAGTTTTCTGTTGTTAAAACAGGGTATCTAAAAGTGCTACCCCAGATATATGCTTCAGCCATGTCGGTAACAGAACCAGAACAAAACTCCTCTGCAGTAAGTTCTTTTTCAGACTCATCTTTTCTGTAGTTGTTATAACTCTCTAGCTCCCACTCAATGATCCATTCATCTCCAGCACATTCCTCTATAGAGTCCCACTCCTGTTCCCAGACTTTCCCTTCAATTTCTACTGTGACGTCTGCATAGCCATCGCCAACATAAGGTGAACGTATATGATCTCTCTTATAGTTACCCTCATATTCGTGATTATCAAGATAGGTATTGTACTTGCAGGAAGTTAGGGTGAAACTGCCATCATAATCTTCAGCATATATTTCAGCATTTAAGATACCTTGTTCCCCAACAGCAAGATATGAAGTTAATACTTCACCGTAGTTTGCACTTCCTTTTTCATTTATCTCAAGAGGCATTAAGTTAATAATTGAATCTTGTTTTACAGTCTCATGTGAAAAGGTAATACTTAGTTTTTTTGGCTTAGTTGGAAAATCATAGTTAATAACATAATCTTGATTTTGATACAGAGCTATGTCTCCACTACAAGGAGTAATATTTAGAACTGGACCAGGAAGCAGGGGAGTGTCATTTTTATTTTTTTGATCTTCAAAGGCATGTAGATAAGCTGATGCTTTTGTCTCTTCATATTTTAAATCTTCCAATAGTTCAGTATTTATTTCTTTATAACCCTCTATTTCGTTACCTACAAGTTGAACACTCACAGCCAAAAGGAGCACAAATGAGATAATAAGAACATCTCTATCTTTAATAAACTCTTTAATTATTATCAACCCACCTTTTCATAGCCTTAGCCAGTTTTCCTCCTCCAATATGTGATGGCTCTATAGGGTTAGCATAATCTTCTGATCTGACAAATATTTCCCTTAGTTCCAGTACATCAGCACTGTATTTATTAGCCGTTCTATAGACTATATCATTAAAAAGTGAGACCATTGTTTTTGATGAATTGTTCACATCACTGAACTCATCCGAATCTACCAAATCACCTTCGTATACAGTGCATAGAAGGAGTTTCGCCCTGTGGTTAGATAGGTTTGCAACAATGGTCTCATATTGCTTGGTAAAAGGTTTAATTATCTCAAAGTATGTTTCCTCGAAGACTCTATTTCTCGATGGGTTTAGTTCCGTTACTCCCCATTTGCCAATTCTGGCATCTTTACCCATGATCTTTGAAAGTTCACTCGTACGTTGCAAGAATGAAATATTGTGGAGTAGGTCATTACCGCCGATAGATACAATAATATGTGATGCCTCTTTAACATCTGAAGTGTCTAGATGGTTATATTCTAAGTCATACATAGTATCTCCATCTACTGCATTATTGGTAATAGATACATCTGGTTGATCTAAATAGAGCTTTTTAAGATGTGCAGTAACATCTAACTCGCCTTCGAGAACATAAGATCTGTTATCAATGATTGAATCCCCAAGTAAAACTATATTTTTATTCATTAAAATGGTGCCTCTCCAGAAGGATTCATATTCTCCCTCTCTAATTTTGCTTTCCAGATTCTGTCTTCAATAAATTTATGAATAGAACTGTAAAGCACGACATCAAGTGAGCTTTTGGGCTCAGTATCATTCATAATTGAGTGTGATGTTAAAAGATCTTGAAACTCTTTGATACTGTTTGTTGTTTCTTTATTATTTAGTTTTAAGAATTCACTTAATTTAGAGTTTTTATGATCCTCTAAAATATCAAAAATTCTCTTTTCATCTTTTAAGACAGTTTCGAGTGCCTCTATAAATTCATTTACTTGTTCTTGTGAATAGTTAAGGAGTGATAGTGTAAATCCCACTCTCCATGCAAAAGGAGTTTTATCTAAAAGTAATATCTTGTCGATAATATATGGACGGGGAACTTTTTGATAATTATTATATTCTCTTTTGAATTTGCTCTCCCTTAAAGAGAAAACAATAGAAAATACTACGAAGAAGCTAATCATTAAGCTAATGATGTGATAAATACTTAATGTCATACAGACCACCCTGGAGTTCTCTTCCATTTTCTGATATGTTTTTTTATGGTATCTTTCCAGATATCTTTAAGTCTGTTAAGCATTATTTTTCCTCCTCAAGCTTTCTATATGCTTTTACGTGAGCGTCTGCTTGAAAATAATCTTCAAATTTTTCAACAGAAGGTTTATCAGAGTAGAATCGCTCTTGTTCGGTAAATTTTATGCCTTTGTTTTTCATCCCTTTGCTGTAGTCAAGAGTTGTTCGTGTAACAGCTCTGAAGGTATCCACTGAATCTTTTTTTGAATATTTCATGGATCTTTCACGATTAAAATTGAGTGAATTAGATTGTTTAAAAGCATCGTGATCGGCCCCAAGATATATAATCAACCATCCAGCTTCTTCTTTTTCTTTAATTTTTGTACTTATAGCTTCAAAAGTGTATTCTCTGGATGCATTCTCAAAACCATCTGTCACAATCACTAATACTTTGTTATCTTCTTGTGATTCTGAAATATTCTCTAGATCATGTATAGCTAAACCGATCGCATCAAAAAGAGGAGTACCACCTCTCGGCTTAAGAATCTCAGTAGGAAATGAATCTAATTTTTTTATTGGCACTCTTGATATAGGTATATCAATTGAGAATGAATCAAAAGTGCTTAAGGTTAGTGAAGCATTTAAAGATTTTTCCTTTTTTAATTCTGTTAAATATGTATTTAGAGCTTGTACCGTAATTTTTTGACTGCCAGACATAGACCCTGAACGATCTAAAACAATACGAATAGAAATTAAATTATTGTTATGTATGTGTAAAAACACAAAAACCTCCGTCTTCTCTCATTGAACAGTTTTAATAATAGGGAAAATTTTATTTAAAACAAGTGGATTTATTAATTTATTTTGAATGAGCATTATGCAATTTATGTAAAATAATTTTATGAAAAATATTTCAATAGAGAAATATAAAGAAGTAGCTACAAAAGAAGAGAGGATGCTACGTCGACTTATAGATGAATTTGTTCTAAACAATTCAAAATTCCTCATAATAGAAGGACCTGCTGGATCAGGAAAAACTGAAGCAATAAGGTATCTTTCTCAGAAATGGGAAAAAGGAAAGTATCTTGATTTAAAAAAAAATAGTATAAATATTGCATATAGTGCACCATCTCGGCAGGCTGCTTCTAACTTGAGATTAAGAAATATTCAATATGCAAGAACGACTCAAAAGTATATAAGTGATTTTTATAACAAAAAGATAAATGTAAAAGATGTAGATGTTCTAGTTGTTGATGAAGCTTCTTTATTGCCAAGATCAGCTATTCAGAATTTATATGAAAAAACAAAGCTCAACTCAAAAATGAAATATATTTTTCTTGGCGACTCATCACAAAACTTTCCATGGTGTCCACAGAGAAAAAATGAAGAGAGATCGTTTCCGGCACTCAATTATGAAACATTATTTGATATATTTGGATTACCTTATTCTCAACACAATTTAGAAAAGGTAAAGTTAACTGCACAATGGAGATTTATAAGTCGTAATAATCCCATGTCTGAAAGTTTTATAACTCTACTTCGCAACCTGAGAGAGGGGTCAATTAATCTATCTTTAAAATCTCTAATAGAATATCCAGAAATTAATCAATTTAACGAAGATAACTTAATATCAAATCTTATCAATATTAACTCATCAGGAATAGCTAGAGATATTAAAAAAATAGTTGATTCAAAATTAAGCAGAGAAGATTCAATTGAACATTGTTTAACATTACTAAAAACGTCTTACTATTGGGAAAATAACGAAAAACGCTCTTTTAATGAATTTAGCGATGAGACTCTTAAAAAAGGAATTGAATTAAGGTTTGATTTAAGCAAAAGTAGACCAGTGATGGGAGAAATTTATAATAAAAAATTTAAATCAAATAAAAAGAATTCATCTAATGTCATTTCTTTATTTAGGTCAAACGACCATGTTCATCAAGCGAATTTAGACCTTCGTCCTCATTTAGATCATGTTAAAAAAGATGAAATAGAAAAATTACTTGAAAAACATAACTTACCGACCTCATTTGCTAACTACTTACCAGTGAAAGGAGACTTTTTATATATAGCTGGTGAAGATGATAGGGTAGATCATGTTTCCCAAGGAGAATCTAGTAAATATCAGGAGTCACTTTTTCCAGGTGATTTAGTTGTTGCGACTTCTCACCCGAGTAAGCCTTCAAATAACCTACTCAATCAATTATTTGGTGATAAAAATTACTTTTTGAATATTGAACTAAAACCATTAATTTATCTTCCTGATTCAATTAGTGAGAGACTCGGACAATTCATCGTAAGACAATCAAGAGAATGTGTAGTCTGGATTGGAGGTGTTGTTGAAAATAAGGCTGATGCTTATAAGTTATACAGGGAACAGATAGAACAGATTAAAGGCAAGATTCTTGAATTGGAAAAAGCTTTAAACCTACTACTGCCTGTCTCTGAGAATATTCGAAACGGTTTTTATGGAAATATTTTAAGAGACGAAGATGAATATTATTTTAAAAAATCCTTAAATACATTTAACATTAATCTCCAGCAATATAAAAACGTGTTTTTAAGTAAAACCAAGACATCTCGAGGGGGAAAAGTACCTACTCGTTATTCATGGGAACAAATTTCTCAAACTACAAGAAAGAGAAATAGAGCACCGCACATTAATTCAGTTTCATTGGGTGATATTAAAGAACAGAGAAAAAAATATATTAATGAAGACATAATCTTTTTAAAGAGTGTACTTAATAGTTCTATCTTGATTTACTATGCATATGCATTAACCCACAAGACAGCTCAAGGTGGAGAGTGGGACAATGTAATTATTGAATCATCTGATGTTTGGGAAGATATTGATAAAAACAGATTTTTATATACTGCTTTATCTAGATCGAAAAATAAAATCTATCTTTCATATTTTAAATAATAAAATCTTTTGTTTTAATTAAACCAAGTTCTCTGTCACGTTGAGTTCCTACAACTACTCCTCTATCAAGAAAACAATTTCTGTCTTGGCAACTAGTTTCTGGTAATAAAGCGCATGAATGGCAAGCTCCTAAATTTTTATTGTATGGACCCTGTGTTCCAACATCATTACATACTGGATCAGTTGAGCACCAGCGAGCTTTTTCCAAAGCATCCTCAAATAAGTTATTAAAGATATCAGGAGATGAAAGCTTAATTAGACCACCCAGAGTTCCCTCTTCATCTCCAGCCGCTGTATAAATCAACAGTCCAGACATATCAGTATCATCATCTTGTTTTATATATAGTCTTTCAGAGATAGATGCAGTATTGTATCCAGAATAATATGCCATCTCATTGATTAAAAGATGAGAGAAAGTATGAACAAATACAAGGCTTAAATTAGGAGTATAATTTTTAAATGAATCATCCTCTTTATTATTAATATCTATATCTAATTTTTTTAATCTTGCTTTTACATTTTCTTTTTTTGAATGAGCATCTATTTTTTCTGAATTAAACTTTATAAAGATACCTTCACCTGTATTTTGAACTGCTGGAAGCCATCTTTCTCCATACTTTTGTTTGTCTCTCCATAGCTTAGAATTATCTTTTGTATCTAATTCAAAAACACCCTTCCTTCTGGTGAAATCTACTAAAGCTCTTGTTTCAGTTAGCTTTTTAACTAAAGTAATCCCGTTTATGTATTCTTGTATTGCCTCACTGTAATTTGTAACATCTTGTACCTCAGTAACTAATAGACGTGTGTCATTATTTTGTGATAAAACTTTGTATTCTTCTTCTTTAAATTCCTGATCTGTTTTTATTTGAGCTTCTTTTTCTTCAGTATCATTTGAATTTTTACCAAACATCTGAAATCTTAATACATTTTCTACATCTTCAGCTGTATATCCATCATTTTCAACCTCAGGTAAGCAATTTATTTCAACATAAGACTTAATCAGCTTATTTTTTTCTTCTTCTGAATTTTTTGAAGCCAGAGTTTGACTTAATCTAATTCTATAATTGTTCAATATGCCATCTTTAAACTTATCATTAAGTTCAGATATTTTATTATTATTATCTCCTATAGGTATATATAAAGATGATCGAACAACTGGGCTGTACACACTAGAACCAGATCTGTAAATTGCTTCTGGTTGTAATTCACAATTTTCTTTTTCGCCTGGACCAAACCATGGAGTATTCCCTGTACACTTTAAATTAGGTAATCGGTTATTTAGATTGTAAAAACAATCTTCAAGAGTTGCCGAAGCTTTACAACTTGAACAGGTAACTTGCTGTGTCGCAATCCCATTTACTACCCTTTGTTTAAATTCTAATTTATATTTATTACAATTATTTTCCTTTTTATGTATATGAGCCCATTCAAACCAAGGAAAGTCATCAATATGTCCATTATCGCAAACGGTAATAATATTTACTTGATAAAGAGGAGCTTTAACCTTACATTCATCACACACTAATTTATTTTCTTTTTCTAGCTCTTCGACGTTTAATGATGGAGGCCAAGGTTTTAGTCTCCCGCACTTATTACTACCAACATTGTTTGAACAGTACATATAGCGTGGAAATAAAAAATAAGGAATTATAATTTCAGCATTTTTTATTTGAGTACCTCTGTAAGATTGTTTTCTATATTGTGGCGGATAGTTGAAATAATCTACACCCAAAAAACTTCTTAATCTGTATTCATCAAATTGCCACTCTTGATCTTCATAGGGTGAGTCTGTAGTGGAGCCTTCAAAACGAGAATTTCTTTTTGTTATTGGAGTTAACCAGTGGTCTAAACTACCGCATATCATTGAAATTCCACCAACCATGATTCTCAACGAACCTACACCAAACACTCCTGCAAGTTGAGACCTTCTTATGTCATCAGGCATTTTTATCTCTTCTCTTTATGTCAACAATCATTGGTCTTGAGGATATCTCAACAGACCTCATGCTATTTGGAGCTTTAAATGAATCATCATAAAAAGATGATTGATATGAACCTTGTGAAGTTAAAAGTGGTTTATCTTCATTTTGAATTTGTGAATCATCAATCTCCCAAAGTCTTGCATTTGTATTAAACCATCTATTTTCAATCTTATCTAAGGCCAGAGTCAAATACTCCAACTCTTCCTTACTGGAGTTTACTGATTTTGCTCTTAATATCATCAGCTGTTTAAATTGATTAAACTCTGCATCAGGAAAATCTTCCAAAGTAACATTAATATCAAACGTACTTGATGGTAATTTCATTTTTAAATACATAAAGAAAGCCCCATCCAAATATCGTTCCACAGCAGGTCTTGAAAAAGGTGTTACAGATGTAGGTTCAACAGAAGAATAAAGTCTCTGATGATATGATTTAAATTTTTCATAATGAGAGGTATCTCTTGGTCTTCCTGGGCCAAAAATAGTTAAAACTAATCCAGGGGCTTTTGACCTTCCCACTCTTCCGGCAACCTGTATATATTGAGCTGTATTTTTTGGTTGTCCTAATATAGTTAATAGTGACAGTCTTTGGATATCAACACCAACTTCTACAATACTTGTAGCTAACACTGCTCTAAGAACCCCCGCTTCAGAAGAACTTAGCTGCATTTTGTTCATTGCATCGACAACTTCCGTGCTTGATATTCGTGAAGTTAGTTCTGAGATTTGACTATCTCTTGGTTTGAATTCTCTTTTTTCTCCTATTTGAAATCTCTCACCAAGTAATATAAGTCTTCGTTTAACATCTTCATGGTATATCGACCACGTCGTCCCCAGTTCTCGTATCGAATGGAAATAATTTAAGTTTGTCCACCAAGGATCTTTTTCATCATCATCAAGAAAAGCTGGTCCTTGTATTAAGTTTGAGAGAACGTTAGCTTGTGTCTGCTGAGTTGAAACAGTAGGAACATAAACTCCTAAGAATTTTTTTCCACTACTTTCTTTCTCTTCCTTTGAAAAAAATGAGTCACCGATGTCTATACCCGATGGAGGGAAAATCGAAGACTTCTCTCTGGAATATAAACCTAAAATTTGTTTTTTTGAATTTCGAATAGTTGCAGTAGAACAGATTATTTTTGGTTTTATTTTATTGCCATTTATTTCTAAGCTGCAAAACTCTTCAATAATAGTTTCAAAATAACCTACCGTCGAACCTAAAGCATTAGATATTAAATGGAGCTCATCTTGTATGATAAGGGATGGAGGTTGTTTTTTTTGATTTCCATTTTTATCAATTCCAAATAATTCACGAGCATTTGGTTTCCAAATTAAACGTGCAAATTTATCTACAGTTGAAATTATCATTGAAGGTTTTTTTTCATAGATATCGTCATCAACTACATAAATTGGCAAACCTTTTTTAAATTCGCACCTTGGATCTGGACAGTGTAATTCTACTAATCCATTTTTCTCTCTTAACCCTAGAACCCTATCTTTTGCTTTATAATCTTGTTTCAGTTCTGATACTCTTGAATATGGCACGGGTCCAATTTCTGCTCTGCACCATGGACATGCTTGTAATATAAATTTATATTTTTTTCCAGCTTGTCCATATTCTTCTGTTATTTCATTCCAGTTAGTTATTGATTGGGATTTTGTATTCGGAGTTACTTCACCACCAACCCATATACCAATACTAAATTCTTTCTGATCACGTAATAGTTCTTCCCTTTTTCTAATTATTTCCATACAGACAATTAATTTAGATGCTCTTTCAAACTGCTGAGCTGTTAAGAGTCTTAATGTATATCGCATTAAAATTTGGACGCCGTCATTTTCTTTATCATTAAGTCTTGTATAGAAAAGTAGTAAAGCAGAAATTCCTAAATAAGCTTCTGTTTTACCTCCACCAGTTGGAAACCAAAGAAGATCTACTGTCTCTCTATATTCTGACTCTGGATTAACTATTGATTCTAAAGTTAATAATATGAAACCAATTTGGAATGGTCTCCAATAACCTTTAGCGTTGTATAAATTATTTTCTTTTAATTCTGCTAACCACTCATTTTTATCTCTAAAGGATTTTCTTTTTGATTCGTCATCAGAGAAAATTGCCTCTCGTTTTTCTGTAGGTATTTCTTGCTGAAGAAAAAGAGCTTCATTTGCAAGAAGGAAAGCCTTTCTTGCTATATTTTCCTGACCATCATTTAATAGGATATCGTAACCCGTTTTCATTCTTTCAAGACTTTCTCTGCATAGGCTTATATTGTGGTTGTATATATTTAAAAACTTTTTATTGTTTTTTTCTATATCATCTTGTTTACTTTCTAAATTTTCTATCCAGTTTTCGTACTGTAGAAGTAATTCATTTATTTTATGGAAACCTACACCTTTAGACAATTCTTCCATAGATATTTCAAATTGTTTATTTGTTTCACTATTAATTATGTCCGGTGTAATTGGTTGGATATCGTGTGAAGGTATATATTCTGTATAAACACTGGCTGGACTTAAGTTTTCGTCACCTTCTTTCCAGTTAACAGAAATTCCATGCCCAATAGCAAAAGTTTTTAGGTTTTGATATATAAATGAGAAAATATTATCTTCAGTAACTTTTAATTCACTACTTTCAAAATCAACATTTTCAGGAAGAGGTAAAAGCAGTGAATTATTTTCTTCATCACATATGGTTATTTCAAGCTTAGATTGAAATAAAGAGTTTATATTTTCGTTATCTCCACTTTCATTAATGACCATAACTGTTGCCATAATCGATTCTTTGTATTTTCTAATATAAGTTTTGACAGTGAACTTGCATTCGTTGTGTAATACTGTTTGATCTTCAATGAATCCTTCTTTTTCAATATTTATAATTTCATCATTACTAATTTTAATTTCTTCATTCAGTGGAATTCGTTTGTAGTAATTTTTATAAAATGGATTACCTTTAGAAGAGCGCTTTGTCTCTGCATTGTCACCTTTTCTTGGCCACGATCTGTAAGTTTTAAATATTTGATACGTTGCTCCGGACAAACTAATTTTAAAGAAGAAATTTTCTGTTTTACTAAATCTAAAGCTTATTCCCATTGAGGAGGGTTTTCTCTGATTAGTCAGCTTGATAACCTCAGTTTCATCATCTCCATAATTTCTATTCCTAGAAGACCTTTTTCGATCTTTAATGTCTCCAAGATTACTTCTTTGATCCTCGCTAGATTCTAAACTATCTTGTAGGGCATCTTCATCTTCATTACTGTATTCATCTTCTAACCCTTCTTCCTCAACAATGGAATTTAATGGATAAATAATCCCTGCAGAATATGATCTTTTTGGAGTTATTGATAAAACTTCTTCACCTGTAAAACTATCTATAAAACATTTCCAAGTCTCTTCTTTTTTACTGAAGGTATATTCTTCTTGATTGGTATCTAAATCGCTGAAGTCTACGAAAGAAGACCTTGTAGATGGTCCCGCAAGATCTGCAATTAAAAAGTCAACTAATTTATCTCTATTTGTGACATGTATATTTTCTTTTGATGTCATAAATCTAGTATTCCACTCTCGTACACCCTATTGCTAACATGAAGTACATTAGTTTCAAGGGCTCTTGTCATGCCAATGTAAATTAAAGACGTTAGTTCATCTTCTTTGCTAGTAAAATGATTGTAGAAATCTAAATCTGTGAGAATTACTACGTTAAACTCCAAACCTTTATATTTTTGTATAGTCGTATAATACGGACCAGGTTTGCTTTGAGTACCTTCTTCGTAGTTGTATTCATTTATAGTAAAACCTAAATCGAATGCACTTCCATTTTCGACATTTACGTTACCTTTTGATTTTCTGTATTCAGGTGATGAAATATTTGGACTGTTTGGATCACCTTCATACGCTATTGAAAGGGGAATAGGGGAAAGAATCAACATTTCATCATACTCATACCCAGTAGCTTTCATATTTTCTACTGAAGTTTTTAAATTCTGAATTTGCATTTCTTTATTTTCGTATAAATAATAAGTTGGTTGGGTCAGGCCTTCAGACCTCATTACTGGTTTTACATAAGGTGGATCTAATTTAGTATATTTTTCAATACGTTCAACAGATGAAGGAGTATTTCTACAATTTCTTCTTAAAGATAAATTAAATGTTGGGTATCCTAATTCTTGTAAGATTTCTTTAGAAGAAGAATATTTTTGAAATATATTTTGTTTTTCAAAATCACCAAAAGTGTACCAATTACCAGATGCTAAACCACCTTTTAATAATCGGTCAATAAGGTACATATATTTTTCAATCGCCAGATCTTGAAATTCGTCAATTACAATCACATCATATTTTTCATTTGTTTCCCTTAAATTTTCATGAGCCTTATCTACTAGTATTTTTTGCCAATACGCATCATCAGATTCAAAATTGGTATAAGAAGGATCATCTATATACATTTCCTTATCCAGAGTCTTATTTACTGGAGTAGATGCATTAGCTTTTTCTGCCAGCATTGAATGAAAATGCTTAATTTCAAACTTTGCATCGGGAAATTTATTTTTTAGGTTTAAACTAAGTCCTCTATTGAAGCAAAGGTAAATAACCTTTTTACTCTTTTTAGCATAGTAATTACAGATTTCAGTAGCTAAAAATGTTTTACCTGAACCTGCTGGGCCTGTGACGCTTAAAGTTGGATTAATTTTTGCAGCTCTAAAAACAATTTCTTGTTCTTCTGTAAAAGAATTTAACTCAGTATTGATTCTTTCTTCTCGTTGCTCGACAGCTTCTACTATACTTTCTAAATTTGGTCTTAATATTTTTATCATTTTCTCAATTGATTTTCTTCCAATTTGTGAAGTTTTATTACTGTGATCAGTACTGCTTTCTGCCTCAGCTTGTTTTTTCAATGCCTCAATAATGAACGTACTAACAGGCTGTTTGTTCAATTTCTCTGCATCACAAATCTGCCAATCACCCCACTCGCTTGATTCATATGAAAATTTAGCATCTGGAAATATGCAAATATGAGTCCATATATACTTCTTAAAATCTTCAGGCTTAGAGGGGTGTGCTTTTATTGTACTTATCATTGACCATTTATTTTTTTGTGCTTGCTCAAGAGGAGTTCTGACTTCAGGTTCTGTATTGTCTCCAAGGAACCACAACCCATTTTCAATTTTTATCTTTTTATGGGATTTAATTTCAACTATTGCAATTCCATAATTTGGAACAAAAATAACAAAATCTGCCTCTCCTTCTTTTTGTGAAACATGATTTACAATATGATAACTATGAAGCACCCACCAGTCTTCACATGCTAGGTCATCTTTTAGTCTGTCAAATATATCTTCTTCACCGGGTGCAATGCCAGCTTCTTTTGGGAATATTCTTGAGGGCAACATATTAGCCATTTTTAATTTCCTTTACTCCCCATCCTCCCCAGTTTCGAGGAATATTTAGTAGCTCTGTTATTTTTGTCTCTACTTTAAACGCTGAGATGGTTCCAAATTCTTCTCCAAGTAAGTTAAAATCTACCTGAACTTCACCCGAAAAATTTTTAGTACTCATTTTATCAATCTCTTTTTTTAATAGTTTACCTATTTTTTGACCGGCCTCAACATGGGCTTTTTGAATTAATTTCATCGCTTCTGAAATTTTATTAAATTCTTTTTCTAGTGATAAAAATTTTAATAATATAAAAAAATGTTGGTCACTTCGAGGCTTTATCGTTTCTGTTGTCCATCTTTTTAATGTTCCTTTATCTATAAACGATATTCCTTCTTTTTTTAACTCCTTTATTACAAATTCTTCGGATGAATCATTTATCTTTTTAGTTAAGGCTCTTCGCCATTTTTGTTGAAGTAAACGTAGCTCAATACTTTTTTCACCTAAAGAATCATCAGCAATATCTTCAATAATGTCTCTGTCGACACCTTCCATTCTTTTAAGAATATACATCCCTACACCAACCTGTTCTGGGTTGACATCTTCAATATCAAGTGTTCCATCTCCATTAAAGTCATCAATAACTTTTGCTTTGTCACCTTTTAACACATAAGCTGCAAGATTATTTCCATTTTGTTTTTGGCTTAAAATAAAGCAATGTGCTTCTTCAGATGTCTCTTGATCATTAAGATCTTCCTTTTCAATATTTGCCTTAATTCTCTCAAGTAATTTCTCTTCATTAATTGAAGGTTTTATTGAAGCCTCACTAAAGGCTGACATATTCTTGTTTTTTATTGAGTTGAAAATTTCTGAATTATAGGATAAAGGTCTTGTTTTAGGGCTACTACCTTCTAAGTAGTTTACAGGTTTCCAGTTTGAATATACCCATTCATAATGAGACCAATATATTTTATTTGCTCTAGGAGAAGTAAGTAGAAACTCAAGTGAGTTATCAATAAACTTTGTTCCAATAAAGTTATTTATTTGTCCAAAAATTATCATTTCATCAAAAATATGATCTTTTCTCAATTTTGTTGGTTGCATTGAGTGCCATTTTTTAGATTTAGTTATTTTGCTATTAATTGAACTAAGTGCATTTAGATTATTTGCTAAAAAACAGACATTTGATTGTGGATCAAGGTGCTCTATTATTTCATCAATTAATGGTGCATCTTGTATTTTTGTAATTACTTCAATTTTGTTTATTATTTCATTTAAATTTTTAAATTTATTAGCTCGAATATCATCTAGATCTTTGATAAATAATTTAATTGCATCAATTCTTAATTTAAGATCCGCCTCAATTATATTTAATGGAGTTACGCTATTAGTCCAATACCAATTTATCCAACTTAGATCATGAAGAAATTCATCCCAGAAGCTTAATTCTGACCTTACTTCTTCGTGCTTACGGAGACTAACTAATAAACCTGTGAAATCATTTAAAGGATCGAGTTTTATTGCTCTATTAACAAATTGAGGAGTTTGAGATTTCCAAATACTATCTAAACTCATCACTAAACCTCATATGCCATAATTTCACAACCAGTAGGAATATTTTGTGGATAACTTGTTATTTCTTCTTCATTTAACCTATAAAGATATTCTTGGTTGAACGTTGAAATTAATGATGTTGACTTTCTTAAAGTACGAGGAATAATAATAACTTGAGGGAATTCATTCTCCCAATCCATCACGTGTTCAATATTAGTATTCTCAGATTGAATAAATATTGTTAGATTAGCATCTAAAGATAACTGTTTTTCGTTAGCACTACAAAGTTTTGTAACCTCAATATTTTTTGCCAACGCTTTCTTTGTAAGCAGCAGATCTCTAAATCTAAAATTGGCAAAACCATGGTTTTTTCCTTTTTCTCCGTATTCAATAAAAAATCTTTGTTCACTTTCTTTCTCGAGAGTTTTTTTATTACCTGATATTTGTATCAAATTATTAGGTAGACCAATAAGACCTAAAGGATCAACTTCCTCATAATAAATATTAAAATCCTTTAAATCTAATCCCCCTTCAAAGCCAACACTTTTTTCAGATAATTCGTAGTCTTTATTTTTAGATATAGCAATCTTTACACCTGGTGCTTTAATTGATAGTCCAAAGACTTCATCAAGCTTGCCAGACTTTTTTTCTTTTATCAAAAAGTATTCTTTTGCCAATTCGTGAAGTGCTCCAGTTTTTTTCTCAACCCCTTTGGTAGTTTGCATAACTACATGGACCTCGGTCCCAAGTTCAGTTTTCTGCAATTCCTCCCATATCTCATTTAAATTTTTAAATCCAGTAGAAACATCACTTTTAAGAAATCCTTTAATTGCCCCGGTAGCAATAGCAAAAGGGAGAACAGACGCTGTGGGAGTCAGTAAAACGTATTTAATATTTTTTTGAGGATTTTGAACAATTGATTCTCCTAAAAAGTTAAAGTAGTCGAACCAGTTACCATTAAAAGTACCATAGTTTTTATCTTCAAAATATCTATTCATTACACATCATAAAGTTTAAATAATAAGATATAAAAAATCATATAGAATTATATGAATGATTTAAGGTTGACATGGAGTTTTTTATTTTTCTCATTGAACAATATAGATATTAAACAACAAATTTTTATTCGCAAACAAATTGTGTGATTATTTATTTAAAGGTTTTAGATTTCTTTTGTTTGTATTTATATTAATTATGAGTGCCTTCGGGCTCTCATTGAACAAGAGGTGGCGGCACTTGTGCCGCTACTTCATTTTCTAGAAAAATAAAATTAGTCACTTAAAGACCAGTTGTTTAAAAAAATTAAAATGTTTAACTTTTTCCTATTTCATGACAAAATTGTAATGAAGCAATCTGATAAATCCTTTAAACGCTATCAGTGTTAGAGCTATGAAAGTAATTAGAATATACATATGAAGAAATACTCAGTAGTTGATCTTTTTGCAGGTTGTGGTGGGCTATCACTTGGTTTAGAAAATTCTGGTTTTGATTCTGTGTATGTTAACGAATTAAATAACGATGCTCTCGAATCATATCTTATTAATAGAGATAAAAATAATCCTTACTTAAGAGAAAGATTTCATTCCAATGATGTAAAGTCAATGATTTCAGATAAAAAATATATCAAGAACCTTGTAAAAGACTTTAAAACCACTTATAACTTAGATATTAATACTGGAGATTTAACGCTACTAGTTGGTGGCCCACCTTGCCAAGGTTATTCAGGAATAGGCCACAGAAGAAATCACTCAGTTAATCGAGAGGAGATACCTTCAAATTTCTTGTATAAAGATATGGCATATCTAATAAGTCAATTGAATCCTAAAATATTTTTATTTGAAAATGTTAGAGGCATACTCTCCGCAAGATGGAAATCTACTGGCACTAAAGGTGAAATTTGGGGTGATGTACAAAGCACATTTGGTAAATTAAAAAATTACAATACCAGCTGGTCACTAGTAAAAGCTAAAGATTATGGCGTTCCGCAAAATAGACCGCGTGTTCTTTTTGTAGGTATTCGTAATGATGTAAAGTTTAATTCAAATCTATCGAATACAGCTGACGGTCTTTTACCCGATCCTTCCGGAACACCACCTGATCCAGTTGATATTTTTTCAGACTTAGTAGATCCAAACTATATGAAAACATTATTTACAAATAAATACCTAAAACAGCCAAGAAGCGAGTTCCAAAAAGAAATTCGTAAAAATGGAAGAAGCGTATTCCAAGTAGGAGATACTCTAACAGATCAGGTATATGCAAATCATAGTGAAAAAGTAATTGAAAAGTTTCAATATATGATAAAAAATGATGGAAATATACCTCATCATTTACAAACTAAAAAGTTTGCTCAAAAATTAATACCTCGAAAATGGGGATCAGATGGCCCAAACATCACTGCGACTTCTCTTCCCGATGACTACGTTCATTATTCACAGCCAAGAATCTTAACTGTTCGCGAATGGGCTAGGCTTCAAATGTTTCCAGATAGGTATGAATTTTATGGAAAAAGAACCACAGGAGGATCAGGTAGGGCAGGGAATCCTCGAGAAAAAAAATATGAAAGAGAGTTACCAAAATATACTCAAATTGGTAACGCTGTTCCAGTAGGTTTAGCAAACAAAGTCGGAAAATATTTCATAAAAAGTTTGAATTAATCTAACAGTACAAAAAATCAGAAGCTATCAACAGTTTTAGAAAATTTGTGGGCTTGGTGTGGACTTGAGTGGTTTTTTGTAGGGTATATTTCTGAAAAACCCTTGTGGGCGCTACAGGATTTGAACCTGTGACTTCTTCCTTGTAAGGGGAGCGCTCATTTTTTAATATCCTCAGGTGGTTCGTCGTACCCCCATTCTTTCAGCAGCTTTAAGGCT
>Ga0075480_10001012_pt1 | contig 17522 bp, 21 predicted proteins | sample DEB08_DNA_7_FD_81590 | JGI IMG/M metagenome (GOLD analysis project Ga0075480, IMG submission 81590) | Aqueous microbial communities from the Delaware River and Bay under freshwater to marine salinity gradient to study organic matter... | ecosystem: Environmental > Aquatic > Marine > Coastal ... | reverse complement strand
GAAGAGCGTTACGTCTGTCTTGCTGGGAGAAACTGTTCCTGACACAAACAAGAAGACATCTGTTCCAACATCACTGAGCATGGAAACGGGTATTCCACCACTTCTGTTTGTTGCAACAGATCCGCTGTATATTATTCCTCCAATACCTCTGGGTCCAACGCCACCTGAAAGAATAATCTTCGTTGTCTCTATTTGTGTTGATCTAAAATCTCTTGCCATAATATCGTCTCTAAGTTGTTGCTGGTCTTACTATATATGTCACTCTTCCTGTGAATATTGCAGAAAAATTCAATCTTGCAGACGTTGATGTGATATTAGAAACAAATACATTGACATCTCCATCCACAGAAGCCACTATAACAGGAGGAGAAGAAAAACCCGCAGATGCGTAGTTAATATCAATATGTTCTAAACCCACTACATTATCAAAAGATGTATAAATTTTTAAAAATGGAATCGAACTCATTTAATCTTGCCCAACAATTATGAAATGAACTCTACCTGTAAAAGGAGCACTAACTGATATTGAGAGTCCTGAGGTTGTTATGGCGGTGACATATGCATTTACATTTGCTTGACTATTGTTTGCTGAATCAACTGAAGTTACTGTCACGACAGGAACATTGGTAAAAGTCACAGAAGATGGATAGGAATAGACAACAGGACCGTCAGAATTTGTAAATTCAACATATCCTGCTATCATCTCAAATTCTTCTGATGAACAATACTCATAAGAAGGTTTCTTTCTAATGAAACGATAGACCTTTCTGTATCTATTTCTGTCTTTTTTTGTAAACGAAAATACTTTTGCCATGTCCTGCCCTTAGATAAGTTTTGCAGCTACTGCTGATAAGTATGACCTTTCGCCTCTTTTTAGCTTAACGTGTGCAGCAACTTTCTCATTTTTGAATTTTTCTGATACGATTGTTAATCCGTTGGATAGCGAATCAATATAAGGTGTATCGATTTGGTCAGTATCTCCTAATAGTACTATCTTAGAATTTTCTCCAATTCTTGTGATTACTGTCTTTATCTCGTGAATCGTAGAATTTTGTGCTTCATCAAAAATCAGGAAAGTATTACTAAACGTTCTACCTCTCATATAAGAAAGTGGCGCGATCTCAATCTTTCCTTTCTCCATCATCATTTCAAAATAAGTTAAATCCTTATCTTTGAATGCGTGTCTAAAGTTGTCCATGATGGGTGACATCCAAGGAGTCATCTTTTCTTTCAGATCACCTGGCAAGAATCCGATGTCCTTTCCAACAGGTTGAACATTTCTTGTGATCACAATTCTGTCGTACCTACCCTCATTGAGACCATAAACTGCAGTCATCAATGTGATAAATGTCTTTCCTGATCCTGCCAGACCAGTTATTGTAACAAGATCTATATCGCTATCTATCAAAGCATTTAAAGCATAAAGCTGTTCTCTATTTCTTGAGGAGAAAGAATAACTTGTCTGAAGATCTTTTTTATTCTTTAAACGATATATCTTTCCTTCTTTATGGATTCCTAAAAATGAAGATTGTTCATGCTGAATGCATAAAAATTCATTTTCATAAAACTTTCTATCAAAATATGTGTTAATCTCTTGACAAATAGAAGCTCTTTCTTCGTCTTCAATTTTTTCATCGTATAGTCTATCAATAATATTTTTTGAATCTACTTCAATATCAACATAGCCTCTATACATGTCATCGTCTGATTCGAGAATCTTATCTCTATAATAGTCCTCGGCATTAATTTCTAATGAGTCACACTTCACTCTAAAATTAATATCTTTTGTGACAACAACTGTCTTCTGATCTGGGTATTTGTTTTGCGTGTATATTGCACAAGCAATTATTTGATTATCAGCACTACTTTTATCAAGAAAATTAGGTATTTTATCAACACCATTAAGTTCTACTCTTATTTTTTGATCGATTTCCTCTATGTAAATACCCTCGTGAAGACTACCCATACTTCTAAGTTCATCTAAGTATCTATTGACGTATCTTGCCGATTCCCCAACTACTCCAGACTTGTCTTTGAATCTATCGAGTTCATCTAACACAACGATAGGTAAGATGACATCATTGCCGGGAAAAGAATGTATTGATGCTTTATCGTAAAGCAAAACATTAGTATCTACAACAAAAAGCTTTCTATCAACAACTGTCATGTCGCTCCTAATTGTTCTTTTTAAAGAATCGTGTTTATAATACTAAATATCACGCTTAGGAGTAAAATATGAAATGCTTTGAATATCACGAAACTAATGACATCAAATGCGAAAAAATAAATTGTAGATACTGGATTGACTGCAAAGATTCGCAAATGTGCTGCTTAAATTTATGTAAGAAAAAACTTAATTTAACCCTCGAAGATGTAGGTAATCTATTTGGAGTGACAAGGATGAGAATATGTCAAATAGAAAAAGCAGCCATAAAAAAATTAAGTTACATCAGTAACAAATTATAAATTAAACCTCTAAAAAAGAGGGAGCCCGGTAGTAAAAACTACCGGGCTTTCTATTACACAATTAAAGATCGTTTGGAATCTTACTTGCTTACATCAAGCGATTCCTTGACAAGCTCAGCAGTTAGTCTCTTAGCGTCTCTAAGGCCTCTTCTAACTCTAAGACCTGCTGATCTATTACCACCTGACTGTTTCACAACGTCAGTTCTTAGTGACTCAATGAGAGTCAAAAGTTCTTCAAATCTTTCAATTAAATTCTCGTTCATAACAATTCTCCTTAAATTATGAGTTTACCTTTAGGGTTATTATTATCTTCTTCTTCATCAATGTTAATTTTTTCCATGAATTTTTTCAACACAGCAGTTATTTCTTTCATTGCTGTATTACTTTCTAAGTTCATAGCAATATTAAACATGATATCTATTTTTTGTTCCTCTGTCACACCAAAATCAATAATCTGTTTAGTTATCTCTCTTGATTCTTGCTTTAGCTTTGCTAATCTGGAAATTCTAATATCACTCATTATTACTCACTATGATTGTGTTTATTTCTTTGTTATAAAGTTTAATTTTTTGTTCGCCATCGATTTGTAATATTTTTACATTTTCAATATCATCAACAATAGATCTTTTAACAACGATGCGATCTCCCCAAGATTCACTTTCTATGATATCTAAAGCGTGCTCAAAATCTGATATATCAGCTCTGTTTGTTGTTAGAACTTTATTTATCTTTTCCGGGAGCATCATCATGATATCTTCTATTGATAGAATTGTGCTAAGATCTTCTTTACCTGGTCTCAGTTCAGACTTACACGCATCATACACATAGTGTAAAGATTCACAGTTATTACACTTAGCTAATCTTGGAATGATATTGTTATTCTCATCGAATTTTGAATAGACAGGAAATTTGTGATTAATTTTCTTGCTACTTTTATCAAATATTTTTAAAAAACAATGACATTCAATGAGATGTTTAACTCCGGCCATTTTATTCAATAGTGTTAATAATCTGATTCATGGAGCGATTATATGAATCTTGAACAGATGTTTCCACAAGATTGACAATCTTTCTAAGCTGTTGATCATCAAGCATTAGATCATTTCTGTTCTCCACAATCTGTGCTTGTAGACGCTCAATTAAAAATCTCACAGTTTGTGTGACAGAACCCATTACCCTCGATTGATTAGACATATTTACTCCTTTCTTATAAGTATTTTGTCTATATTATAGAACATATCTTTTGTTATGTTAACTTTTTTCATCACATATTTAAACAAATGAAATGGGATATAGAGCTCCCTATTATCAAATCTAATTTTTAGATAACAACTTTCTGATGCTTTTATCATTCTAAGAAGATAGTCTAAGTCTCTATTGAATCCTACATTTTTTCTCAAGGTGTCAGGAATATAAATTTTAAGAACTTTACTGTTTAGATTTTTTATTCTATCTCTTATCAAGTCGGTGTTCGCATCAGGTGGAGAGTTTTCTATTCTATTTTGTAAAAATTTTACATGTTGTGCAATAGTAGTTTTTTCTGCCACAGGATCGATTTTGAAACCATTTCTTCTAAACGTTATCAAATTTCCTTTTTTAAGTTCTTTTCTCAATTCTTGAGAAATTGTTTGTCCTTTCATAGAGGATATGACATCTGATTTGTGCAGTAGTGCAATATCATTTAGAATGTTAATCGTGTCTTCATTTATTGACATTGATACGGGAAATATCTGTGTTATACTTCTTGAATTGTTTTGAATAATTACATTTTTAACTTCTTCTGACATTCCGAAACAAAAAATTACATAAGGTTCTTTGCTCTTAGCAGCGAAGTGAAGCATGTGATGAATTTCACTAACTGATTCAATATAGCCATCGATTATTGTGAATCTGTAATCTTTCATGTCTAACTGATTTCTACTTCCGAGAAAATCAGAATCATATTTAATATTGAAAAATATTCCGTCTTCTTTTTTGAAAATGATATTTTCAATGTGAGTCTCTTCTATGTCAATAACTCTATCAGAAGAAACATTTTCGATTATCCAAGTTGCTATTGCTTTGGCATTTCCATCGTCAGATGTTTCTATAAATTTATTAGCAGTCTCTCTTGTAAAAATTTTAAGATTTCTGCTTTTTGATATTTTATTATCAAAGAATAAGTTTAAAAATAGTTCTCCCAAGAAAGGGTATATTTTTTCACAATCATCAAATTCTTTTTTAAGAATAGACTTTAACTGGTAGTCAGGTTCGTAGACGCTTCTGCTAAAAAAATCGTTAAGATAATTCAAAGAAGGATTATTAATTATTTTTTTATTAGAATAGATGCAATTTCTATTTTTTTGATATGCATCGAAGGTGCTTTTTTCTTTATTTAAGAATTGTGACACCTTCGATGCATCAAATATCTCTATCTTATGAATCTCGCCACAAGTTGTTTGATGCATAGGTTAAAACTTCCTCAGCAGAATACTCATTATAACCATACTCATCAATAAGTGTTTTTATCATATCTGAGTATTTTCTCTTTTGTTCGTCATCTCGTGTCTTGGAACGAGTCACAATTCTTGCAATATCCTTAACAGAGTTGATTAAATACTGCTCAACTGCCTCCTTGAGGGGGCCGTAAGATCTGTAATTGACCTTTTCTCCACGACGCAGGCGACTGAACATGAATGCTGTGACGTCAGATCTAAATCCATCTCTTGCAGATCCCACAACGCCTATCATTTCCTCAATCGAGCGCATGAATCTCTCGTCAGGCTCTGACTCCTCTCTTGTGATCTTGTTTTTGACCTTGGACTTTGTTGTGAAAGCCTCTGCATTGTCCATGTAAGAATCAAATAAGCTTTGAGCTTGTTCATCGTAAGCAGTGACAAAAGCCTTTGCTATTTCATTTTCTAAAATTTTTAGGTATTCTTCTCTAATAGTTCCTTGAATAATTTCTAAATATCTCTGCTTAGAATCATTATCAATAATCTGTTCATTAACCTGCTTGACTAAGCTCTCCATGACATTGATAGGAGTAATCATAGATGTATCAGAATCTGAAAGTGCAGCATCGAGTGACTTCATGATAAATCTGGTAGATATTCCTTCCATGCCTTCATGAGCAGCCTCTGCCTTAAGATCTTTGATATCCACCTTCTTGACTCTTCCCTTTTCAATAATGTTCTCACCGTTGTAAATTTTCATCTTGGTAAGCAAATCGCACTTTTTAGAAGGTGTTAGACGACTCATAACTGAGAACATTGAAGCTATCTTAAGTGTGTGAGGAGCAATATGCGCACCTCGGAAGTCTGATCGGTTGATCATTTTCTCGTAAATCTTTTGCTCCTGGTCCAACTCTAAGACATACGGCACTTCAATCTTTAAGACTCGATCCAGAATAGCTTCGTTGGTGTGCTCACCCTTAAATCGATTCCACTCAGACTCATTGCAGTGTGAAAGAATAACACCGTCAAAATAGATCATGTCGTTCTTGCCAGGTGAAGGAACTCGTTTCTCCTGGGTTGCAGTGAGCATGGTGTGAAGGAATTCAATCTCGTTCTTGAATACCTCAACGAACTCAACAATACCTCTGTTTCCAACGTTAAAAGCACCGTTAAGAGAGAGAACTCGAGGATCATCCTCTGAATACTTATCGAGTTTTGAGATGTCCTCAGTTCCCACTAATAAGCTCACGTCCTGTGAATTGGCATCCATGGGAGGAACAACAGCAATTCCTCTTCTACCTCTCTGCGAGAAAGAGCTTTCCACAACTGGGAACCGCTCATATTCTCCATCGAATTCTTCAATTAAACGATGCCGACAAATCGGACAAAGGTCCCCCTCGATGTGAATACCTAATAGCTCTTCAAATTGCCCTCTAAGGCTTCTGGGTAGTAAGTGAAGTGGTTCTTCTCTTATGGGACATCCTTCCAAGTGATAGTGATTATCTGCTTTTTCTAGGGCACGTTTCACAGAATCTATCAAAGCCGACTTACCTGCGCCAACTGGTCCCATTAAGAGAAGAACCTGTCTGCTCTCCTCACCTTTGTGAGCAGCAGACTTTAAAAATCTCAATAGTTTGTTAATAACCATTTCCATTCCGTAAAACTCAGAAGAGAAATAGTCATAAACTCTTAGTTTGTCTCCATTAAAAACGGGACGATAATCTTGAGAATCTACATCTAAAGTATTAACACCACAGCTAACAATACTATCATAAAGTCTTCTATGAGCTAACTTTACTAAATCTGGATTCTCGCTAATTAAGTCAAGATAGTCAATAAAAGATCCTCTAAATTTCTCTTCCTTTTTTTGACTTCTTTGATTTTGAATTATGGTTAAAAAATCTTTACGTGCCATTCTATCTCCTATTTTATAATTCTATTTATAGATTTTGCTATGTTTAATCATATTTCCCAAACTTCATCTTCTAAAATGGTATAAAGCTTGACATCATCTTTCCACAAGTCTCTGATATGATCAACAACTTTTTCTGCGTGATCTAAGTCTAAGTCTCTACCATCGTATTCGTGTTTGAGAATCAAAGTGCCATCGTCCTCGATTCTTTCAACATATATCTGAGGAATGCTTCCCACGCCTATTGTCTTGAGCATGTCTTTCTTGATAATTTTCCAATCTTCTTCATCAGCAACTTCAGATATCTTAACTTCTCCATCTTTCTTTCGAACATAAGAAAATATATTTAATTCTCTGATGTCTTCTTCTTCTAAAAATATTCTACAAGCTGATATATCATCATGAATTTCTCTCACTTCGAAACAAGCATCTAAACCAAATTCTTTTTCAACTTTATTAAAGATATAAAATCCAATGTGATAAGGGTTTAGTCCTCCGATATGGGGTCTTACAACTGCATTGTGAAGCTTAAGAAAAGGTATGTGATATTTGTCTTCTAAATTAAGATCGTGTAGAATCTTATAGTGCCAAAAACTCGCCCAACCTTCATTTAAAATCTTTGTTTTAATCTGCGGTATGAAATAGAGGGATTCTCTATGCATGATGTCAAGAATATCCAATTGCCAATTTTCAAATTTATCTGAGGCGTATTCTTGAAAGAAAGCGAATAAGTCATAGTCAGGTTTCAATAGTTTGCTCTTGAGTTTGCTTTGATCAAGATGGATCCCCATGTCTTTTAGCTTATTATACCTCTCAACCTCTGACTTTCTGATTTCTGATTTTGATTGTCTTGGAATACCATAGCGATTTGTTTGAAATGCTATTGCCTGGAGATTGTCAATAAATCTTTCTACTTTTTCGATACCGATGTTAGTATCTTCCACATATTTTTGGATACGCTTCTTTGCATTTCTCATTCGGGGGACGACATGCTTAGGATCAGTATCTTTAAAACATCTATTATTTTTAAAGAAGTCACTGTGACCCACGCAGTGCGCCATAATTAAAATCTGAAGGAATAATTCATTTTGTCTCATCAGATAAGCTATGCTGGGATCGCTATTGATAATTAGCTCATAAGGCAATCCTGATGCACCTGCATTATACATGAAGTGAGTTCTTTCAAAAGATTTTCCGAATGACCAATGATTAAAATGAGAAGGCATTCCGTGATAAGACATGTGTCCAATCATTTCGTAGTAGTCACAAACTTCATAATCAATAGGAAACCAATCTAAGCCGTAACCTTGAGCAATCTCACATATTTTATCGTCCCATGTTTTAAGTTGATCTAAACTCCAGTCAGACATTTGCTTTTCCTCCAAATAATTTTGAAAATTGCGGCCATATATCTTCTTTTTCTTTTATCTTAACAAGTTTAAATTTTTCACTTTCCAAAGAAGAAAACAATTCAGTCATTTCTACTCCCCAAAGGTTGTCACCTTCGTGGTTGATCTGGATATATGAAGACATTTGAGATATTCTAATAACTTTTTCCATGCAATCTAATGCTTTTGGATTATCCTCTTTCCAGTTTTCTCCATCACTACAGTGAAAGCTATATATGTTCCAAGAATTAACAGGATACCTCTTTTCAACTATCTCAAGTTCTTTTGCCAGCCCTGAAGATATGAGTGTTCCTCCTGACGAGGCCTTTTTAAAGAAGTCATCTTCAGAGACTTCCTTTCCTTCTGTGGTGTGAGCAATAAAGACAAGATCAACAGTTTCATACTTGTATCTGATAAACTGGTATAGTAAAAAGAAGAAAGAACGGGCCAAAAACTTCTTTTGTTTATCCATAGAGCCTGAAACATCCATGATAAAAAATATCACAGCATTCGTAATAGGTTTTTTCTTTGTGTCAATATGCTTGTATTTTAGATCGTCATAATGAAAAGGAAATCTCTCATCACTTTCAGGATCGTAAGTTCCGTTCTTTTCTGATCTTTTTTGTCTTCTTATTTTATTCTTTAAAGTTTCTTTCTTTGAGAGCCTAATTCTTATGCCTTGACTTCTGTATCCTTTTCTCTTAAATTTTTCAGCATACACAGAATCTGAGTGCTTCTTTTGAAGATCAGGTAGTTTAAGATCTTCAAAAAGATATTTAGCTAATTCATCCAGAGTGACTTCGACATCATAATATTCTTCGCCCTTATCCTTTCCAGGTTCTCCGGGTTTTCCTTGTCCTTGTTGCTGTTGACCCTTCTGTATCACCTGTCCTTTTTTTATGTCTTTTCCCTGTGCTGACCCAACACCCTTCGAGCCATTTCCTTGACCATACAAGAATCTATATTGCTTGATTCCACGAACCGGAATTCTAATTTTCTTTTTTCCGTCCTGACCAATAATAGATTCCTCAGCAACAATTTCATGAATACCTTCTTTTATTGCTTTTTCTATTTTTTTCTTATGTCTAGCTCTATCAGTAGCAGATCTGTCTGCTATAGTTTTGTGTGTTCTAAATACTGACATACGAACCTCTCTTAGTAATTATATATTGTTAAGTTATGCATTAAAAAGATATATATGTATAAACAGTTTTCGAGAGAAGAATTATGAGATATAGAGAAACACTAAATCAATTAGATAGAGATTTACAAAAAATTGATGAAACTTACTCATACTATTATCTGGAAGAGAAAAATGAGGAATCAGATTCAGATAAGGAAGGTATGAGAAGTGTCAAGTATGGTGCTGATGAAAATCCAAAAGTTTCTAAGATGGATTTTCTTCCCGCAAAAGTATTAAAAAAAATTGCAAAAGATAAAGAATCTGATGTAAATGAAGAAGAAGATGATTTAAATGAAAAGAAGAGAAGAAAGAGATCATCTAAAAAAAGGAGACCTGGAAATCCAGATTATTATAAAGGAACTCGAAAATCAAATCGTCAAATGTCTCGAGAGATAAAAAAATGCACACAGCCCAATCCTCCAAAAAGTTGCTATGATGAATGGACAGCAGATAAGACATATAAAAAATCAAAGAAAAATGAAGAAATAGAAGAAATAAAATCTCTTATCTCAGAAGTCATAGAAACAGAATTAAAAGAGAGAAAATCTTCAAAACTCTCAGACAAAACCAGAAAAACTCTTAAGAAAAAGGCTGAAAATGCCAACATGCCTTTGGGCGCACTGACAAGTGTCTATAGAAAAGGATTAGCTGCTTGGCTTACTGGACACAGACAAGGAATTCCACAACACCAATGGGCAATGGCTCGAGTAAATTCTTTCATTAGAGGAGGAAAGACAAGATCTGTTGATAAGGCTGAGTGGAAAAAAGTTCAAGCATTCAGGAAGAAAAAATGAAAATATCTAAATCAAACTTACAGCAGCTGATAAGAACTTCAATAAATCTCATAATTCAAGAACGGGTCGGAATTACATTGAGCAACCCTCAAAGTGATGAGATAAGAAGCCTTGCAGCAAACAAGAAAAAAATCCTAAATATGCTTTTGTCTCCCGACATTGAAAATGTTAAGCAAGGACTCTTTTTACTGGAAGCACTCAACGATCAAAGAATGATTAATGTTTTAGCCAGCAGAGTTAAAATAGAAGATGGAGAGGTAGAAGTCTCAAAATTATTATCCGGTCGCAGATCAGATAGAAATTTTGACCACATAGAAGACATTTTTGAAAAGTATAGAATGACAAGAGCAGCAGATGATGCTCTCGTCTATGCAGGACTTGGTCTATTAAAATTATCAGGTAAATTAAAAAACGTCAGTTATTTATCCCTTAATGAAAAAGTTTTTGAAGACATTGATGTCTTAGAAGGCTCGTCTGGATTACAAACGCTTCACTTAGCTGCTTGTTCAATGCTTAAAAATGTTGATGGATTACAAGGGTGTGAAAATATACAAAAATTAAATTTAAATTTTTGCGAGTCTCTACAAGATATAACAAATATCGCAGATTGCAAAAAATTAAAAACTCTTTACATGAGATCCTGTCTTTCTATTGAAAACCTTTTAGGTTTAAGAGGATGCCCTGAGTTGAAAAGATTAGAATTAAGTGAAAATAACATTATTCAAGACTTAAGTGGTTTAGAAAATTGTAATAATTTAGACTTAATAGAAATAGCTAATTGCGATCGTATACAGAATATAGACTCATTGCAAAATATATCAAGTCTTAGATATGTTAATTTTAATAATTGTGAATCACTACAAAACGTGGATGGATTAATTAATTGTGGCATTATTCGAAAAATAAATCTTGATAACTGTACCTCTCTTCAGAATTTAGACGGTTTAAAAAATGCCAATAAATTATTATCAATTTCTATTATGGGATGCAGATCGCTCCAAAGTATAGAAGGATTAAGAGGAAACCCAAGATTAGAAAATATTGATATGGGTGGATGCGCATCAGTTCAGAACTTAGATTCAGTATTACAAGACATTCCTAACTTAAGAAGTGTAATATTGCCTGACGGATCGAGAAAAATTATTTACCCATATTAGAAATGTGACTTTTTCTGTAAGACATGATCGCCAGCTCTTTTGCCTTGGCTTCGATCACAACATCAAAGTCTCGACCAAAATCATTAATTTTGTCATAGATGTAATCACTGTGGGCATTATCTTTTTTGTTGCTGCCCTCTTTCTCAGAGGCTGATTCTGAGTAGTGAAAACAGGGTCTCACATCTCGCCACGTCTCGAAAGCCATTGCATGACACTCTTCTTCTGATTCACCGTCGTTTCTAAACTTGTGATGATGATAGTCAAAGACGATGGGAACAGGAATTCTTTTAAAAATGCCTTCATAGAGGTCTTTTGTAGAGAACAGACTGGGTTTATCATCATTCTCGACAGTCAAGCGAGTTTTTACGCTATCAGGCAAAAGGTTGAAGTTTTCAACCCAGCGTGCCATGGCAGACTCCCGATCTCCGTATGAAGCTCCGATGTGGATATTGATCTTCGACCAGTGATTTCTCGGCAACCCCATCAAGTCCATGATTTTTCCGTGTATTGCGAGATCAACAATTGTGTTTCTGACCACATGCTCTTTGGTAGAAGTCAAGATATTGAAAGGGCCTGGGTGAAAAGAGAGACGAATCCCGTTCTGAATTGCAAAGTCACCGGCTTCCTTAAGATTTGAGCTGATTTTTTCAAAATCCGGCAAGTCTTCAAGCATGTATTCAGATGCCCATGGGAATAAACAGGAAGTCATTCTAAACACACGAATATCGTTCCTATGGTTCCATTCAAGGATGGGCAGGAGATCCCTTGTGTTCAATTCTGCCAACTCTGAGGCGTAATCGATTCCTTTTGCATCAAAAGTTCTGCGAATCATTGACCTATTACAAGTAATTTTGTTCTTTTTAGCCCCTTGCAGTGTAAGATTAATACATGCATAGCCTAATTCAACGCCTTTTGTGTTTTCTGTAAAATTTTTCATTTTTCTCTTATAGTTATTATTGTTAGAGTGTTCATATCTTTTCCAGGAGAATTCATGGAATCTTTTAAACAATTTTTGCCTGGCATAATTATTTTAATATTGTTTGCTTTACTTTGCACTCAAATAGAAAGCAAAAATGAACAAATAAGTCATGTCACAAAATTTGACAATCTTTACGAAGCATCTAACACACCTTATCCGCTCCAGAATTTTATCTATCTGGATACATTCATGGAAATCTCCAACCAGGCGGGAGAAGAAGCCGGTCAGACAGTCAATGCAGCATCAGGAATAGCTGTGAAAAACAAAGGTAATAAAGTATATGCTTTCACAGCAGGTCACTGGTGCAGTGTGGATAACACTGACATAGAAGCAGCCAGTGCCATTATTAACTTAATGTATCCAGAAATAACAATTAAATTTCACAAGCGTGTTGCCTTTTACGGAAAATTCTATTCGATCGAAGAAATGTTCATAGATGAAAAAAATGACCTGTGTGTGATTACTTTCACATCCCCATACGCGAACAGAATAAAAAATATAAAACCTGCGAGAAAAGATCCGGAAATAGGTGAGAAGTTATATACTATCTCATCGCCATTAGGCATATTTAATCATGAGATTAAATTAATATTTGACGGTTATTTTTCAGGATGTCGTCCACAAAACAATCAATGCTTTTATACAATTCCAGGTGTTCAAGGAAGCTCTGGATCAGGAGTTTTAAATAGAAGAGGAGATTTAGTCTCTGTACTGGGTGTCTCTGTGATTGATTTTTATGAAGTCACCGGAGGATCGAATCTTGAATCTGTAAGAGAAATGTACGATACTCACATCAGGTAAAAATGAAACTTTATATCGATAAAAATTTAAGTTTAGATGAAAATAAATGCAATCTTATTGCAGACTTTTGCTTATTTTGTGCAGATAATTTACCAATCGAGGGAAATTTTTCTGTTTATATTGTCTCTGAAAGAGAGCCCTATCAAATCACAACAACTGCTGTCTATATGATGCAGAATCAATGTTGCTACATATATGGAAAGAACAGAGCACTTGCTGACATAATGAGATCTGTTGCTCATGAAATGACACACATGATGCAAAATCAAATGGGTTTAATCCGTGGACCAATCAGAGATGCCGGCGGGTTTCATGAGGATCAAGCCAATGCTAAAGCGGGTGAATTGATTAAGCTATTTGCCAAAAGCAAAGAAGATAGAAAAGCTATTTATGAGTCAAGAAGATCACAGTAGCTTATTATAAAGTTCTCCTAATTTAGTTGTACTTGTAAGTTCTGAAGATTTCATACCTAATTTTTCTAATTCACTTTCGTGTTTTGAAAAGAAAGCAGGCATTTTTGAGCCCTTGAATTCAAAGTGATGAAATTCTGTAATACCAAGTCCTCTAGGTTTATCGCCTTTTTTAAGCACGTCTGAACCTGAGTCGAAAGAGCCTCCCCATCTCAAATCAGGATATTCTTTCATAAATCCTATGATTGCGTCAACAAGCTTTTGATCATTTGCCAGTACAGGATTCATCTTCTTGTAACTATCATATCGACCATACTCTTTTGTATGCATTTTCACATCTTGAGCCAAACCGCAACCGTGCTTCGATCCTGATACTCTATCAGGCTTCCCTTCTGCATTAGCAGCTTGTGCTAAATCTCTCGTTATTCCTAAATCTTCAATTTCAATTCCAATCCCGGGATAATCTTTTTTAATATGTTCCTCAAGAGCTTTTCTAAAACCTTCCCAAAAACCAGAATCAGAAAGTCCTATAATCGGATCTCCTATATACTTTTCTTGACCTTTGACAGTCACAAGAGGTCCTTCATAGCCCTTATTTTTTCCTATCACTCCAACTTTACCTTCACCTGAGCTTCTCATTTTAGAAAATAGACCTTCTTTTTGAAGTGCCTCTCTGATTTGCTGCCTGAGCTCTTTTTCTGATATTAAAATTGTCATAGTATTTCCTTAGTATCTTCCGGCCGGGAAAGTAAATGTCGCTCTGATAAACTTTCCGCCTCTTCTTGCCTGTCTTCTTGTTTTACCAGAATCAAATTCCTCTCCTGTGTAAGATCCGTTACGAGGAAATTGGACGTTTTTAACGATGTCAAGTAAACCTGACTCTATTTGTCTCGGAGTAAGTTTGAAAATTTGACCATGCCCGTCAAGCCTTTTCATGTCAGCTCCTGTAATTTTACTTCCGTCAGGACTAACTTCAAAATAAACTGTCACAGAAGTTTTAGGCATGCCATTTCTTTGTACTAATTGAGTTCTAAAATCTAATAATGAGCTAATTAACCTTTCATCAATATTGCCACTTGATGATGTGAATCCTGAATTAGTAAAGTTTTTACGTGTTTGATTTAAAGTAATTATTACATTATTTGAATTTCCAGAACTCTTAGACTGTCTTTTTGCACCCCTTGAGTCATCCGAGGTTGCACTTGAGCCGGAAGAAGCTCTTCTTCCTCCACCTGTACCGCCGCTTCCATATCTTGTCTGCTTTCCGTATGTGTCTTCACAACAGTAAGCATCAAGACAGAAAGCTAAAAATCCTTGAGTATTGTATGTGTAACCAGGAAATTCAGATTTCAGAGCATTGTGAACTTCTTTCCAAGTCTTTCCTCCATCTGGCAGGTTATAACCCTTGTATAAATCACAATTCTCGAAAACGTGCGCTACAAAAAGTTCCCAACACCTCTGATGACTTTCGCCGGCCCACTTGTTCTGAACGGGTCCGTCAACCCATCCTTCAATACCCTTTTCTTCGGCGTATTGATTCATTAATATGACAGAATTTTTAAAATAAGGGGACACAAATTCAACAGGAGGTGTGCAAACAGCAGAAGAAGTAGAAGTTTGAGTTTCTTCTTCATTTTTGGCTAATTCTAATTGTTCTAAAAATTCTTCTTCGGTAAGTGGAGTCTCATCACCCTCAACATCAAGAATGATAAAAGGCAGATCCATAATTGGATTAATAACATATGTGCGTTGATCTCTCAAGTAGCCTGTTCCCATTATTTCACCGCCACCCAAAAGCTCATCTTTGTAAACATCTTTGAAAGATTTGCCTGTGATTTCTTTAAAATCTACGCAGACAATTGCAAAGTTAATTTTTGAACCTGATCTTTCAATAATATCCTTGATAGCATCTTCGTCAGTTGCTGGTACTAACGCTACTGTATATTCCAGAGTTGCAGCTTCTAATTCTCTGGCAAGTTTTCTCGCGTCAGTGCCGTTGATGATTTTAGCATTTTCCACAGAGTCGAGCAAATCCTTCATTTTTAAATATATGTTGACGTTAGGCTCGTGCGTAGTTATTGCATCAACTTTTTCACTCATAGGGTCATCTTTAAAAGATGCAATAGCTGTAATAGTTCCGGCAATTGCTGCTGCTGCTGCGCCAATACGTAGTAAACCTTCGTCTAATGATTGCTTTCTTTTTATATTTCTAAGAATCTCTTCTAAGATTATTTTTCTTATTATTTTTCTACTTGTCATTTTCTTAACCTCACTAAAGATCTACCAGCATCCAATTCATCTTCTTCAGGAGTAGTATCGTAACTCTTTAATCCTGCTGTAAGATCAGTTTTGAGTTTTTCAAAGTCTCTATGTTTGCAAGCAAAATCTACAAGAGGGTCTCTCAGAGAGGATGTCATATCTTTTAGTTTTATATTTATAAGCTCTCTAATGGGACTTCCTACAACACCTTCAAGCTTAGCACCAGGACCAAAGAATATTTCTATAATTTCATCAATAATTAGGTCTTCTTGAAGACCTTCTTGAACACCCATCACGATGCGATCAGCAACTTTCTCACAACCACCTTCAGAAAAATAATCTGCCATATCTGAGGCTGTTAAATTTTGTATGACATTGACCAAAACACTTCCGAACACACTGTCAGCAGATATGGGAAGACCCACACTTTCAAGATAATCAAATATCTGTGTTATGACAAATTGTTTAACAGCGTCAGTTGCACCTTGACCCAAGTTATCTTCTAAAAAAGATAAACCTGATGAAAACCCTGACTTAAGCATATCTGTGAAAGAAGCTTCCATAAGAATATAGTCAAATTCCTCTCCAAAAGTTTCTCTTGCAATTCTTCGATTGACTTCTTCCTTAATAATTTTTCTGACAATAATTTTATTCATAAAAATCCTTTCAATATCTTTATATTATTTATTCTTCTTGATTAGATTTTGCTTACTTAAAGTCAGAAGTTCTTAGGATCATGTCGATAATGGGAAGTCTAACACCCCAGTTTTTGTGCTGATCGATTCCCATATGATGCTCGTAGTGCCAGGGCAACCATTTTTTACCCCACATTACATGTGTGTGAGACCTTCTGTGTAAAATGTAATAAGAAAAAAGACAGAGCACAAGAGTTGCATACGCAACAGGGAAGAAAAAAGCAACGGGTAGGTGTATTAGAGAGATAATCATCAAACCTGTCACTTCAAACTTAGATGAGATAACAGATTCATATGTCTCATCATACATCTCATTTTTTCTGGCCACTCTGTGATGTTTTCCAAAATGATTCTTAAAAGCAAATCTAAATCTTCGGTGATCGTGAAGAAAATACTTGTGAGCGATGTATTCAAACAAGTGACTATATAACCAAGCGATAATTATTTGCAAGATCATTTTTTTGTCTATTAGAGAATAATGTTTAGAGTGATGCTATAATTAGATATACTGGGAAAAACTGTTTATTACTAATGAGAGGATTTTTATATGAGAATTTCTAAAAAAAATCTTTTAAAGATTATAAGAGAAAGTGTGTTAGATACACAAGACTATTCTCAAAGATTAGAGCTAATAAGTATTTTGACAAACTTTTATCAGCATGAACTAACAATTTGGTTTGTAGAAAGACCTGAATTAGAAGATAAAGTAAAAATGTTAATCGAAAATCTCGTCAGAAGAGTACCTGAATTTGTTGATGAAAACATTGATAGCAACGCAATCGAATTTGTGAATGCAATGAAATCAGAATTTTTAAGACAAAATGTATTATCTGAGCGTGATTTAAGTGAGCTTTTCTCAATATTAACATCAGATATTGAAGAAAATAATGTATCTAATTTCATTAATAAGTATGATAGACAATCAGAATTAGATAAATTAACATATTATCTCATGACAAAAAATTTAGGTGATGATAAAGTTGCAATAAAAATTATCACAGATTCCATAGCGAACTCTTTTGCTTTTTTTCTAACTTTTATTG
>Ga0075480_10001008_pt1 | contig 17528 bp, 12 predicted proteins | sample DEB08_DNA_7_FD_81590 | JGI IMG/M metagenome (GOLD analysis project Ga0075480, IMG submission 81590) | Aqueous microbial communities from the Delaware River and Bay under freshwater to marine salinity gradient to study organic matter... | ecosystem: Environmental > Aquatic > Marine > Coastal ... | reverse complement strand
TCTTCCCGGACAACCGGGTCGAGTACTTCGTGAGTTACTACGACTACTACCAGCCTGAGGCGTACATCGCGTCGAGCGATACCTACATCGAGAAAGACTCGTCCATCAACGACGAGATCGATCGACTCCGACACTCGGCGACGGCAGCGCTACTCACCCGACGTGACACGATCGTGGTCGCGTCCGTGTCCTGCATATATGGAATGGGAGATCCCGACGAATACCGGGGCCAACTTCTCGAACTGCACTGTGGAGTCGACTACGACATGCGGAGCATCCTTCGACGTCTGGTCGATCTCCAATACGACCGGAACGACATGGCACTCGGTCGAGGAAACTTCCGAGTGCGAGGAGACACGATCGAGATCCACCCGGCATACGAGGAAGCGGTGCTCCGAGTGGAGATGTTCGGGGACACGGTCGATCGGCTCACGATGATCGACCCGTTGACTGGGGAGACGTTGCGCGAACTGAGCGAGGTTCTGGTCTTTCCGGCTACTCATTACGTCGCTGGAGACGAACGGATGCGCCGCGCCATGGTCGGCATCGAAGCCGAATTGCAAGAGCGTCTGAGTCAATTCGAGAAGGAGGGCAAACTTCTGGAGGCTCAGCGTCTCCGGATGAGAACCCAGCACGATCTCGAGATGATGCAGGAAGTGGGTTACTGCAACGGAATCGAGAACTACTCCATGCACATCGACGGACGCCGGACCGGAGAGCCTCCTTTCACTCTTCTCGACTATTTTCCGAAGGACTTTCTGCTCGTGATCGACGAGAGTCACGTGGCCGTGCCGCAACTGCACGGCCAGTTCGCCGGCGATCGAAGCCGAAAGGACGTCTTGGTCGAACACGGATTCAGGCTTCCGAGTGCTCGCGACAATCGTCCACTTCAATTCGACGAGGTCATGGAACGTCTCAATCAGGTCGTCTTCTTGTCGGCGACACCTGGACCATACGAACTCGAGACGTCGGAAAAGATCGTCGAGCAGATCGTCCGACCCACGGGGCTGGTCGATCCCGAAGTGATCGTCAAGCCGACCAAGGGGCAAATCGATGATCTGATCGCTCAGATCGAGGATCGAATCGCACGAGGCGACCGTGTTCTCGTCACGACGCTCACGAAAAAGATGGCCGAGGATCTGACCGATTACCTACTGGAACATGGTCTTCGGGTCCGCTACTTGCACAGCAATGTCGACACGATCCAGAGAATCGAAATTCTTCGGGCCCTTCGACTCGGCGAATTCGACGTTCTGGTCGGAATCAATCTTCTTCGTGAAGGACTCGACCTGCCCGAAGTCAGTCTGGTGGCGATTCTCGATGCCGACAAAGAAGGTTTTCTGCGGAGCGAGACCTCTCTCATCCAGATGATCGGTCGCGCGGCCAGAAACGTGGATGGCCAGGTGATCATGTACGCCGATCAGGTCACTCCGTCCATGGAGCGGGCCATCGGCGAGACCAATCGACGGCGGGGCCTACAAGTGGCCTACAACGCCGAGCATGGGATCGATCCGCAGACGATTCGCAAGGCGGTCGGAGACATCTTGTCGATGCTTCGTCCCGATGGCGATTCGGCGCCCGTACCGGGCAAGGACCGGCGCCGCCAGCGGGAGAGAGATCGGGTGCAACGAGAATTGCGGACACTCCCTCAGCAAGAGATGGCCAGATTGGTGCAGACCTTGGAGGAGGAGATGCACGAAGCCGCGGCCGACCTCCGCTTCGAATACGCAGCTCGTCTACGTGACGAAATCAACGAGCTACGACGGGAAATGAAGGATGCGGGTTAGGGGCTGCTCGGGTCGGCGTCGGTAATGTCGGCCGAGTGTCCGACCAGCTGATCGTTCGCGGAGCCCGCGAGCACAATCTGAAGAACCTGAGCGTCGACATCCCGCGCGACAAAATCGTGGTCTTCACCGGATTGTCGGGCAGTGGAAAGTCGTCCCTGGCTTTCGACACGATCTATGCCGAAGGCCAACGGCGCTACGTCGAATCTCTCAGTGCCTACGCGCGTCAATTCCTCGGTCAGATGGACAAACCGGACGTCGATGTGATCGAAGGGCTGTCCCCGGCGATTTCGATCGATCAGAAGTCGGCCAGCCGAAATCCTCGATCGACAGTCGGAACGATCACCGAGGTCTACGACTATTTGCGCCTCCTGTACGCCCGCATCGGCGTGCAGCACTGTCCTGAGGATGGGAGCCGTTTGGCTCGACAGACACCGCAACAGATCGTCGATCGAATTCTGGCTCTCGATGCGGGAACCCGTTTTCAGGTGCTAGCTCCTGTCGTTCGCGGACGCAAGGGCGAGTACGAGACTCTTCTGAACGACGTGGCCGGCCAGGGCTTCGTACGGGCTCGTATCGACGGAGAAACCGTCGACATCACCGAATTCCTCAATCGATCCACCAAGTTGGCCCGTTACGAGCAACACACGATCGAAATCGTGGTCGATCGACTGGTCAACAAGAAAGGGATCGAGCGACGACTCACCGACAGTCTGGAGACGGCCCTTCGCCTCGCCGATGGAGTCGCCGAAGTCGAGATCGTGTCTGATGAGGCGCCAGAACTTCTGACGTTCAGCCAACATCTCGCGTGCCCGAAGTGTGGATCGTCATACGAAGAACCGGCTCCCCGAAGTTTCTCCTTCAACTCTCCGTACGGAGCCTGTGAGACGTGCGACGGCTTGGGCACAACCTTCGAAGTCGACCCGGAACTCGTGATTCCCGACCCCGATCTCGCCCTCAGCGAAGGAGCCATCGCGCCGTGGCGAAGCGCCCACACCGGTTTCTTCCAGAGGATTCTCGAATCGGTCGCCGAAGATCACGACATCGATCTCGATCGCCCCTGGGCGAAGCTCTCGGCGAAGTCGAAAAAGATCGTCCTCAACGGTCTTCCGGGGACGATGACCGTGCGATTCAAGAATCGCTACGGAAGAATCCGCCAATTCAACACCACCTTCGAAGGCGTCATTCCCTGGATCAAGCGTCGGCACGAGTCAGCCGAGAGTGACTGGTCAAGAGAGCAATACGAGGGGTACATGCGACAGGTGCCGTGCTCGGCCTGTGGAGGAGCACGATTGAAGCCGTCCACTCTCGCCGTCACGGTGAACGATCGAAACATCTCGGAAGTTTGCGATCTGCCCATTTCCGAGTCGGCGGCCTTTCTCAGAAGTCTCGAGTTGTCGGAACGAGATCGCATGATCGCCGAGCGTGTCGTCAAGGAGATCGACGCACGTCTCGGATTTCTACTCGACGTCGGTCTCGATTACCTGACGCTGTCCAGGTCGGCTGGCACGTTGGCCGGCGGTGAAGCCCAACGCATTCGACTGGCGAGCCAGATCGGATCGGGTCTGGTCGGCACGTTGTACGTGCTCGACGAGCCGTCGATCGGGCTCCACCAGCGCGACAACCGTCGCCTCATCGACACTCTGCTCCGACTACGAGACCTCGGTAACACGGTTCTGGTCGTCGAACACGATGAAGAAACGATCCGCGAAAGCGACTGGATCGTCGACATCGGTCCGGGCGCCGGTGAACACGGCGGTGAGGTCGTCTACAGCGGGCCGGTCAAGGGAATTCTGAAGTGCAAGGAGTCCGTGACCGGTCAGTACCTGTCAGGGAAGAGGCAGATTCCGGTGCCGGAGGTTCGGCGTCAGCCCGGTGAGCAATGGCTCGAGATCGTCGAGGCCCGTGAACACAACCTGAAAAATCTCGACGTTCGTATCCCGCTCGGTTGCTTCGTAGCGGTCACGGGAGTCTCCGGGAGCGGAAAGAGCACCTTGGTCCGGGACATCCTTCTCCCCGTCCTCATGCAGAAGATCTACAAGTCGAAAGAAGCTCCTGGAAAACACAAGCGAATCAATGGCGTCCAGTTTCTCGACAAAGTGATCGACATGGACCAGTCGCCGATCGGACGGACGCCCCGATCCAACCCGGCCACCTACACCGGTGTCTTCGACGGCATCAGGAAGCTGTTCGCATCGACCGCCGAGGCCAAGGTGCGCGGTTATCAGCCTGGTCGCTTTTCGTTCAACGTGCAGGGCGGACGCTGTGATGCCTGTTCGGGCGACGGAACCATTCGTATCGAGATGCATTTTCTTCCCGACGTCTACGTCCCTTGTGAAGTGTGCAAAGGAGCGCGCTACAACCGCGACACTCTCGAGATCGCGTTCAAAGGAAAGAACATCTCTGATGTCCTCGACATGCCGATCGAAGAGGCTCTGGGTTTCTTCGCCAACCAACCGGCCATCGCTCGGCACATGCAGACGCTTGTCGACGTCGGTCTCGGATACGTGCGGCTGGGGCAATCGGCCCCGACTTTGTCCGGAGGAGAGGCTCAACGAGTGAAGTTGGCCACCGAGCTCGCCAAGCGCAGCACGGGGCACACGATCTACCTCCTGGACGAACCGACGACGGGGCTGCATTTCGAAGATGTCCGCCGCTTGCTGACCGTTCTGTCGCGGTTGGTCGATCAAGGAAACACCGTTCTCGTGATCGAGCACAATCTCGACGTGATCAAGACGGCCGACTGGATCGTCGATCTCGGTCCGGAAGGCGGACACGGCGGTGGCACGGTAGTGGCCGAAGGCGCGCCAGAAGTGGTGGCTCGAACGAAGGGGAGTCATACCGGCCGCTTCCTGGCCGATCTGCTGTCGACCACGACATGACCCCGCACTTCTAGGCTTTGTTCATGCGAGAGCGTCCGGAAGGGATACCCGAATCACCGGGCTCGTATCAGTTCAAGGACTCCCGGGGACGGGTGATCTACGTCGGAAAAGCGGCCAATCTCCGCTCGCGCTTGTCCAGCTACTTCCAGGACCCTCTGGGTCTCCATCCCCGAACTGCACAGATGGTCTCCGAGGCAGATTCGGTCGAGTGGATCACGGTTCGCAACGAACTCGAGGCACTGATGCTCGAGTACACGCTTATCAAGGAGCATCGTCCTCGATTCAACATTCGTCTCCGAGACGACAAGAGTTATCCGTTTCTCACTGTGACGATCGACGAAGAGTGGCCCCGAGCGTTCGTGATGCGCGGGACGAGACGTCGAGGTGCCCGCTACTTCGGACCGTTCGCCCACGCCTATGCGATACGCGACACGCTCGATCTTCTGCTGCGTACCTTCCCAGTTCGCACGTGTAGCGATGGCAAGTTCGAGCAACATCGCCGACTCGGGAGGCCGTGCCTGCTGTATCACATCGAGAAATGCAGCGGTCCGTGTGTCGGCGCTATCGAGAGCGAGGCCTATTCGCGTTTGGTTCGAGATCTCTGCAAGTTCCTCGACGGTGACACTGAGAATGTTCAGAAGGAACTCCGTCTCGAGATGGAGAAGGCCTCGCAAGATCTCGAGTTCGAAAGGGCAGCCCGATTGAGGGATCGCCTTCAATCTGTGGAGCGAGCGGTCGAGAAGCAGCAAATGGTCGCCGAGCGCGACGAGGATTTCGACGCCATTGCGGTGGTCGATGACGACCTCGAAGCAGCGGTTCAGGTCTTCTATGTGCGGAGGGGACGAGTCGTCGGGCGCAAGGGATTGATCGTCGACAAGGTGGAGGATCTGACCTCGTCGGGGCTCCAACATCGCATCGTGGAACTTCTCTACGGAGAGGATCCAGTTCTCGGTACACCCCCCTCGATCCTGGTCGACGTCGAACCCGATCGTGTCGAGGTGGTCGAGGAGTGGCTGTCAGGTCGTCGGGGAACAAAAGTGAGCGTCCGAGTTCCCAAAAGGGGTGACAAGAAGGCGTTGCTGGAAACGGCGCGTCAGAACGCCAAGGAAGAGTTCACTCGCCATCGTTTGAAAAGAGCGGCCGACCACAACAGTCGAAGTCGTGCTTTGACCGAGATTCAAGATGCGCTCGGGCTTCCCGAAGCCCCTCTTCGTATCGAGTGCTACGACATGGCGCATCTGCACGGCACCGACTACGTGGGCTCGATGGTCGTCATGGAAGATGGCCTGCCGGCCAAGCGGGAATACCGACGCTTCAAGATCAAGACGGTTCATGGCAACGACGACTACGCGGCCATGCGGGAAGTCTTGACCCGGCGCCTGTCGGCATACGTTCGTGAGCGCGACGAGATGCTCGACGAGGAAAAGGCTCGACCACGACGTTTCGCCTACCCACCTCAATTACTGATCGTCGACGGAGGTCGCGGTCAGCTGGCCGTTGCGCGCGACGTCGTGAACGAACTCGGGCTCGACGCTGAGATACCCGTCGCGGCATTGGCGAAGAAGTTCGAAGAAGTCTTCGTCCCGGGGAGCGATACTCCAGTCGTTTTCGCACGAGGCAGCGAGGGCCTTTTCATGTTGCAGAGGATCCGCGACGAAGCCCATCGTTTCGCGAATACCTTCCATCGTGAACTGCGAAGCAAGCGTATGACGACCGGATCCTTGGCCGGGATTCCAGGGTTGGGTGAGGCCCGTCAAAAGAAGCTGATCAAAGCCATGGGTGGAGTGAAGGCCATCAAGGCTGCGTCTCTCGACGATCTTTTGGCCGTGACATGGCTACCCGATCAAATCGCTCGAGCAATTCACCAGAGATTCAACGGCTCGGCCGACGAAAGTGCGGAAGAACCTCGTTCTTGAACATCTCGTAAGTGTCGCGGCGAGCGCTTGCGCTACTGCCCAAAGTGAAATCAGGAACGATTACTTCGTCGAATCCTGCGTCGACGTAGAGGCCGATGGCGTCGACGATTTCCTGTACTGAGCCAGCAATCGTTCGATCGGACGGCGCCTTGGCCACGATGGCTTCGGCAGCCGACGGATCGTCGGTGGGGAAGAAGAGGGCTTGGACCGAACGGTGAAGCGACCGAGGGTCGCGATCGTATTTCTCGCATGCCTCGTCGATCACTGTCGCCTTGGCTGCCGCAACTGATGGGTTGCCCCATGTGTTCCACTCATCGGCCTTGGTCGCGGTGATACGTGACATGCGCGGTCCGCCGGTTCCGACCATGATGGGAAGGGGCCTTTGGACGGGCCGCGGCTGGCATGGAGCGTCGACAATTTCGAAGTGCTCTCCATGGAATGTCGTTCGATCCTCGGTGAGGAGGTTGCGAATGATGGAGAGCGCTTCTTCGAATCGATCAACACGCGGTCGATTGTCGAGTAGGGGAATTCCGTAGGCCGTGTGCTCGTTGACCTGCCAGCCAGCACCCAGTCCGAGCGTGAGTCGACCGGCGCTGATGCAGTCGACAGTGGCGGCGGTATTGGCGAGTAGAGCCGGATGACGAACTGTTGTCGGAGAAACGAGGGAACCGACACGAATGTGTTTGGTGACCGCGGCGAACGCAGAGAGGACCGCCCAGATTTCATGGACATCGCCGTCGGCCACCGAACCGTCGTCGGTGTTGGGCATGAAGTGGTCGGCGTACCAGAGGCAGTGCCACGTTCCGTCGTCGACGAATTCGGCCAGCGCCTGCAACTCGGTCCACGGGCGCTCGGGTGACGGCCAGAGTGAGAACAAGGTCATCGTCGGACCTTAGTGAATGGACGAGTGAACTTCGATCGATCGATCTCTAGGGTGAAGGCGTGGGAGATCAATTGTGGGAGGACAATGCCGACTGGTGGATCGAAGGGTTCACCGAGGGCGCCGATCCGGAATACGAAGAGCAAATCGTCCCGATGGCCGTGTCGGATCTGGCTGGCTTCCGAAAGATCCTCGACGTCGGTTGCGGCGACGGTCAGATCGGTCGCGCCTTGGCTCGGGCTCATGGTTGTCATGTCGTCGGAATCGACCCGACATGGAATCAGATCAGGGTCGCGAAAGAGCGAAACGACCGAGAGCAGGGTGCGTCGATGTCGGTGGCTCGGGCCGGTGCCGATCGCCTGCCGTTCGGAAACGGATCCTTCGACGCGGTGGTGGCGTGCCTGGTCTTCGAGCACATCAGAGAAGTCGACTCGGCGATCGACGAGGTCGCGCGTGTGCTTCGTCCGGGAGGGCGCTTTTCGTTCTTCCTGAACCATCCTCTCCTTCAGACGCCGGGGAGTGGTTGGATCGACGATCAGGTGCTCGACCCTCCTGAGCAGTACTGGAGAATCGGGCCGTATCTCATCGAGGAAGAGAGCATCGAAGAGGTCGAAAAAGACGTTTTCATTCCCTTCATCCATCGACCGCTGTCGCGCTACGTGGGTGCCTTGGTCCACAGTGGTTTCGTCATCACCGGATTGGACGAGCCGGCACCTCCTCGAGGCTTCCTCGCCCGCGCGTTCGAGTACGAGGCAGCGGCGACCATTCCTCGGCTTCTTCATATCCAGGCCGAGAAACGCTGATCGAGGAAGCTCGACGAGCCGATCTTGCTAACGTCGATCTCAGTGGCCGACATCTTGGTGATCACCGGAATGTCCGGAGCCGGTCGCAGCGCAACTGCGGCGGTTCTGGAGGACCTCGGGTGGTACGTCGTCGACAATCTTCCCACCACTCTTGTCGACACGATCGTCGAACTGGCCAGCCAACCGTCCTCGTCGATCGAGAAGCTTGCGCTGGTGGCCGGTCGTCAACATGTCGAGCTGATGCCCAAAGTGTCTGGTCTTCGATCGGCGGGCCATCGGGTCAGAGTGGTGTATCTCGACGCATCTGATCAGGAGTTGGTCAACCGTTACGAGGCAACTCGTCGTCGTCATCCGCTCGCCGACGAAGCAGGCGGGCTGCTCGAGGCCATACAGAGAGAGCGGACGTTGCTGGAGTCGATCAAAGCCGATTGCGATCTCGCTATCGACACCACTGATCTGAACGTTCACCAGCTGAAGTCGCGATTGCTCGGCGTCTTCGAGTCGAGTGGGGCCGAACGCCTGGAAGTCACCGTCGAATCATTCGGCTTCAAGTTCGGGATCCCCCTCGACGCCGACATCGTGATGGACGTGCGCTTCCTCCCCAATCCCCATTGGGACGAGTCCTTGCGACCCATGACCGGACTGGACGAGCCCGTCCGTCGGTTCGTCCTCGAGCAAGGGTCCGCCACTCGGTTCGTCGACGACTTCATGATGCTGATCAGCGGTGTTTTGCCCGAATACGTGCACGAAGGAAAGAGTTACCTCACGGTCGCCATCGGCTGTACGGGTGGTCGTCATCGGTCGGTGGCGGTGGCCGAAGAAGTGGCCAATCGACTGCGCCAGAGCGGGCAGCCGGTCCGGACCGGACATCGTGACGTCGGTCGCTGAACGTCCCGGGATACGAACGGCGATCGATCACTGGAACTAGGTTCTCCGACGAAGAGTCGGCCGGCCCGACGGAAAGGTGCAGCAATGGTCGTCAGAGTAGGAATCAACGGATTCGGTCGTATCGGCCGAAATTTCTTCCGGGCCGTGCAAAGTCGTGGGGCCGACGTGGAAATCGTGGCCGTCAACGACCTCGGGTCTCTCGAGACGATGGCGCATCTTCTCAAGTACGACTCGGTACTCGGCGTCCTTCCGAACGAGATCAAGGCGAGCGGAGACGGCGTCTCGATCGACGGACGAACGATCAAAGTCCTGAGCGAACGCGATCCCAAGAGCCTTCCGTGGGGCGATCTCGGAGTCGATCTCGTGATCGAGAGCACGGGAATATTCACGAAGCGTGATTCGGCGGCCGCCCATCTCGAAGGTGGTGCTCCTCTCGTGATCGTCTCGGCACCGTGCGACAATGCCGACGCCACCTTCGTGTTCGGCGTCAACCACGACGACTTCGACCATGCACGCCATCAAGTGGTGTCGAATGCCAGCTGTACGACGAATTGCTTCGTTCCCTTGGTGAAGGTTCTCGACGATGCGTTCGGAGTGAGCGAAGGTTTGATGCAGACCGTCCACGCCTATACCGGGGACCAGATGTTGGTCGACGGTCCGCACAAGGACCTGCGCCGTGCCCGTGGTGCGGCGATCAACATCGTTCCGACGAGCACGGGTGCCGCACGAGCCACCAGCTTGGTGCTCGAAAGCATGAAGGGGAAGCTGGACGGGACCTCACTCAGGGTTCCGGTGCCCACTGGTTCGATCGTCGACTTCACGGTCAATCTGAACAAGTCTGCGTCGGTCGACGAGATCAACGCAGCTTTCAAGAAGGCCGCCGAGTCGGTACCGCTGAAGGGCGTACTTCGCTACACCGAGGATCCCATCGTCTCGAGCGACATCGTCACCGATCCGCACAGCAGCATCTTCGATGCCGGACTCACTGCATCGATGGGCAAAATGGCCAAGGTTCTGGCCTGGTACGACAACGAGTGGGGTTACAGCAACCGACTGGTCGATCTCACCCTCCATGCCGGTGCTCGAATCAAGCGTTCCTGATCGATGATCGACGGCCTCCCGACCCTCGAGGACCTCGGCGATGTCGACGGTCGTCGAGTGCTCGTTCGAACCGATTTCAACGTTCCTCTCGAGACGTTGGCCGACGGTTCCCGTCGGATCACCGACGATTTTCGTATTCGGGCCGCCTTGCCCACCATTCAATGGCTCACCGAGAGGGGAGCAGAGGTGGTGTGCGCCAGTCATCTCGGGCGTCCGAAAGGTGCACCCGATAACCGGTACTCCATGGAGCCGGTCGCCGCACGTCTTCGTGAACTGGCCCCAGGAGTCGAGCTGCTCGAGAACCTCAGGTTCGACGCCGGCGAGGAGGGAGATTCCGGGGATTTCGTGACTCGCCTCGTGAGCGGCATCGACATGTACGTCGATGACGCCTTCGGCGCCGCTCATCGTGCCCATGCATCGATCGTGGGTCCTCCGCGAACTCTGCCCTCGGCCATGGGTCGACTCCTTGCTCGCGAGGTCGAAGTGTTGCTGGAACTTCGGAATCATCCCAAGCATCCGTTCGTTGCGGTTCTGGGCGGATCGAAGATTTCCGACAAGTTGGGCGTCGTCGAGGCTCTGCTCGAAGTGGTCGACGGATTGGTCATCGGCGGGGCGATGTGCTTCACCTTCCTTGCCGCCCAGGGGTATCCGATCGGCGATTCGTTGTTCGAGCCGGATCAAGTCGACACGTGTCGACGTCTGCTGGACAGCAGCAAGCCGATCCACCTTCCCGAAGACATCACGGGCGTCGATGCGGACGGGGCGTACGCGACGTTTGGACGACGACTTCCTCCGGGCGCCAAGGGATTCGACATCGGACCTGGTTCGGCCGCGGCGTTCAGCGACATCATCATGGACGCGCGGACCGTCTTTTGGAACGGGCCGATGGGAATGTTCGAAGACGAACGTTTCGCCAAAGGAACCCGGACGGTGGCCGAGGCCATGGCCGAGACCAAAGCCTTCACGGTGGTGGGCGGGGGAGACTCGGCGGCAGCTCTTGCGCAATTCGGTCTGGACGACCGGATCGACCATGTCTCGACAGGTGGCGGGGCATCTCTCGAACTTTTGGAACTGGGCGACCTTCCCGGGCTCGCCGCTCTCAGAAAGGCACCCAATGTCGGGTAAGTCGCAACGTCGCCCTCTCGTGAGTGGCAACTGGAAAATGAATCTCAATCATTACGAGGCGATCCAGATCGTTCAAAAGTTGAGTTATCTCGTGTCCAAGGACGACTTCGAGCAGGTCGACGTGTCACTTCACCCACCTTTCACCGATTTGAGAAGCGTCCAGACTCTGATCGAGGCTGACGAATTGCGTTTCGTCCTCGGAGCTCAGAATTGCCATCACGAGAACTCCGGGGCCTTCACGGGAGAAGTGGCGGCGCCCTTTCTCGCCAAGTTGGGAGTTCGATACGTCATCTGCGGTCACAGTGAAAGACGTCAGATGTTCGGCGAGACCGATGACGTCGTCGCGGCCAAGGTGGGTGCCGTCTTGGCTCATGGCATGACCCCCATCGTGTGTGTGGGCGAGACGCAGGATGAACGCGAGGCTGATCAGACCCTCGAGCGCGTGACTGGGCAGGTTCGAGGATCGCTGGCCGGACGTACCGCCGATCAGGTCGCGGGAATCGTCGTGGCCTATGAACCGATCTGGGCCATCGGAACCGGACTGACTGCCACAGCAGACGATGCTCAGACCGTCTGCCAGGCGATCCGTCGGACCATCGCCGAGACCTGGAACGACGACACCGCTCAATCGACCCGCCTTCAGTACGGAGGATCGGTGAAGGCCGGCAACATCGCCGAGATCATGGACGGGTCCGATGTGGACGGAGTCCTTGTCGGCGGGGCCAGCCTCGACCCCGACGAATTCGCTCGAATCGTTCAGTATCCCCAGCACTCCCGCTGACGCCGGTCGACGGGCGATCAGAGTGGTCGGGAGCCTGGCCGTCGACGGATCGGCGCGCTGGTAGTCTTCCGGCGCCGCGACCTTCGGGGAGGATGGTCGTCGGGCGGGTCATCCCGTGGCCTCATGGCCCAGGAATTCCCTCCATACATCGACCAGGAGGTCAACCATGACGAAGAAGACGAGCAGAGTGCTCGCCCTTCTCGCCGGTGCGTCGCTCGTTATCGCGGCCTGTGGCGGCGACGACGGCGACTCATCGTCAAGCGATACGGGGGCTCCGGCCACCGAAGCACCCAGTGATGGTGGCGACACCGACACTTCGGCCTGCGGTTCGGGCACCCTCGAGGGTGGCGCCGGCGGAGCCGAAGGCGAAGCTGCCATGCGCATCACCATCGACATCAACCCTGACGCGGTGTGGCAGGACGGCTGTCCGATCACCGTTGCCGACTTCCAGTGTTCGGTGAACGCGACTCTCAACACGCCAGGCTCGATCAGCACGACCGGTTACGACAAGATCATTTCGATCGAGGCCGGAGCGAGCGATCAGCAGGTCGTCGTGGAATTCAATGAGGTCTACGCGCCGTACAAGCTCCTCTTCGGTGGTTTGATCCAGGCGTCGGCCGTTGAGGACTGCAACGACATCTCAACTGATTTCGCCGACAGCATCCAGATCTCGGGACGCGAATGGATCATGGATTCGTGGAGTCCTGAGCAGCTCGTGTTCACACCGAACCCGAACTACTGGGGCGATGCGCCGTCGACCGAGCGCGTCGTCATGGTGCCGTTCGCCGACTTCGATACACAGAGCGCCGCCATCTTGGCCGGTGAAGTCGACTTCATCTATCCGCAGTTCTTCGCTGGAATCACCGACGCGTTGTCCGATGCCAACATCACCAACAAGGTGGAGTTCGGTGGCGACTACGAGGGCTTCTACTTCCAGTCCGATCCGAACCGTGGTGGCCCGTTCTCGGACCCGATCTTCCGCGAGGCCTTCGTGAAGTCCCTTGATCGTCAGGGCGTCTTCGAGCAGATCTACATCCCGTTGTCGGACGGTCAGGGCAAGCTCCTCGAGTGTGGTCCGATCGTTCCCGGCCCCTACTGCAACGATTCCTTCGTCGGCCAGTACGACCCCGAGGGTGCAGTGGCGCTTCTCGAGGCCAATGGTTGGGCCAAGGACGGAAGCGGTTACTGGGCCAAGGACGGCGGTGAAGCACCGACCATTCGTTGGATCATCAACACGGGCAACACTCGTCGTGAGAACACCCAGGCGTATCTCATTCCGTTGATGCAGGCCGCTGGTTTCAACGTGGTCGCCGACAACTGTGACGCCGCTTGCTACTTCCAGCAGCGTCTCCCAGCTCTCGACTACGACATGGCCATGTACATCAGCACCGCACCGCCGGACCCGGCCTACCTGAACGCCTCGTTCGCCTGTGATCAGATCCCGAGCGACGCGAACAACAACGCTGGACAGAACTCGACGGGTTGGTGCAACGAGGAAGCCACTGCGCTTCTGAAGGAAGCCGACATCACCGTCGACGAGGGTCCTCGCGCCGAACTGGTGAAGCAGGTCATGGATCTCATGGCTGGCGACTACGTCATGTTGCCGCTGTTCCAGTTCCCGAAGAGCGGCTTCTGGCGCACTGATCGCCTCGGCGGTCCGGTGGATGCACAGTTGAACAACTACCGCGCGTTCAACAACTTCTCGCAGTGGGAAGATGTGGATGGTGACGGCCAGATCATTCTCGGAGCCGAGCAGTGGCCCGAGTGTCTGAACCCCGTCACCGAGTGCGCGAACTCGTCCTGGATGGTCTGGACCACGGCGTTCCCGGTCCTGCCCAACGTTTGGGACACCACCAACGGTGGCACCTTCGAGATCACCAACTTGGTGGCCGGAGAGCCCACGGTCGAAGTTCTCTGATCGAGAACTACTGACCAATCGAGTGTCTGGGGGCTGGCCTGCGGGCCAGCCCCCAGTACTTGTCCCGGGCCACCCGGGAATACTGTTCTGTTACGACCGATCGGAAAGGGGGGGAGGTCGATCATGCTTCGTTTCGTTGTGCGACGCTTGCTGTGGGCCGTACCCATGGTTCTGATCGTGACCTTTCTCGTGTACGTCGCTCTGCGAGTGGGAACCAACCCTCTCGCGAGTTATTTGAGGGTCAATCAACGCGCCTCGGCCAAGAAGATCCAGCAATACATCGAGACCAATGGCCTCTACGAAGGTTTCGGAGGCTACCTGCGGGGATATTTCCAGTGGCTGCAAGGTTTCGTGACCTTTGATTGGCCTCGCTCCATCAAGGGCAGCCGTGAAGTGTGGCCCGAATTCCGCGACGCGATGATGAACACCCTCCGGCTCGGTCTGACCGCTACCGGAATCGGCATTCTGATCGGGTTGTCGCTCGGGGTCTTCGTCGCGCTGAAGCCCGGAGGCCTGCGCGATACCACGGTCAACACCGGTGCGTTCGTCGCAATCTCCACACCCCCGTACGTCTCAGCGCTCATTCTCCAGCTGGTCTTCGCTGTGTACTGGAATCGCTGGTTCGGCTCGTCTCTCCTTCCGACGTCGGGTGTGTATCCCCCTGGAAATAGGGGTTTCGACCTGTTTCTCATGATCAAACACATGGTCCTTCCCGTCACCGTGGTCGTGATCCAGATCGTCGCCGTTTACACGCGTTACATGCGAGCATCGTTGCTCGAAGTTCTCAATTCCGAATACATGAGGACGGCACGTTCCAAGGGCATCAGCGAGCGCCGGGTGCTGGTGCGTCACGCCCTACGCAACGCTCTCATCCCCATCGTCACCGTGGCGGCCATCGACATCGGCGCCATTCTCGGTGGCCTCATCATCACCGAACGGATCTTTTCCTACCCCGGACTCGGCGACTTCTTCCTGGGTGCCTACGACAATGGCGACTTCCCGCAGATGATGCCCTGGATGTTCTTCTTCACGCTCGTTGTGATCTTTTTCAATCTCGTTGCCGACGTCTCGTACGCGGTTCTGGACCCGAGGATTCGCCTTGGACGCTGACAACACTTCCTCAGATGCTGCAGTCGGCCTGACGGCTGAATCTCTGTCGCCGGGACGGATGGCCTTTCGGCGCTTCGTCAGGCATCGGGGCGCTCTGGTCTCGTCGATCATTCTCGGGACGATGATCCTGTTCGTGATTCTCGCCCCGTTCACAGCCCGTTACGGGGTGAACGAGGCAGTTTTCAAGACGTCGATCGAAAATCCGAATCAGTTTCTGTCGCCTCGTGGTATCGCGTGGCTGGGGACGGACGACATCGGACGCGATCTCTACAGCCGTCTTATCTACGGCTTACGGGTGTCGATCTTCATCGGGCTCGCTGCAGCCTTCTTCGGAACCGTTCTCGGCGTGACAATTGGTGCAATCGCCGGTTTGCGTGGCGGCTGGATCGACGATGTACTCATGCGAGTCACCGACTTGTTCTTGGCTTTTCCGTTTCTGGTCACTCTTCTCGTTCTACGTAGCGTCATGTCGAGCGTGTCGTGGCTCGAACCTTTCGTCGGCAAACCGACGTCGATTCGTTTCGTGATCGTGCTGTTCGTGCTCTTCGGCTGGATGGGAGTGGCTCGTCTCATGCGTGGTCAGGTTTTGGCCTTGAAAGAGCGCGAGTTCGTGGAAGCAGCCAGGGCACTCGGTGCCGGTCCGGTTCGAATCGTCGTGCGACATTTGCTGCCCAACGCCATCGGTCCAATCCTCGTGGCTCTCACGTTTGCCGTGTCGTCGGCGATCATCGGTGAAGCCACACTCGGCTTCTTCGGGTACGGCCCTCAGCCGGGGGCCGGATCGACATCCCTCGGCAAGCTGGTTGGCGGAGCCAAGGGAGCGCTGTTACCGGGCTATTGGTGGCTCGTCGTCTTCCCCTGTGTCCTTCTCGTTCTGTCCACTTTGTGTGTGAACTTCATCGGTGACGGACTCCGTGATGCGACCGATCCGAAATTGGACGGAACCCGATGACCGAGAACGTTCTGTCCCTTCGAGATTTCCGGGTGACGTTTCCGACGCTGTTCGGTGACGTGCAGGCGGTTCGCGGTGTCGACCTCGACGTACGGGCCGGTGAGATTCTTGGAGTGGTAGGCGAATCGGGCTCCGGTAAATCGGTGACCTTTCTCGGAGTGATGGGTCTCTTGCCGAAGTCGGCGCGAATCAGCGGTTCGGCCACGGTGGGCGACACCGAGTTGGTCGGCGCATCGAACCGAATCATGCGCGAAGTTCGGGGCCGACGAGTGGCCATGATCTTCCAGGACCCGTTGTCGGCGCTCAATCCCACCCATCGCATCGGCGATCAGATCGTGGAAATGATCCAGGCCCACAACAAGGTCTCGACGAAGGCGGCGATGTCGCGAGCCATCGAACTTCTCGCCGAGGTGGGTATTCCCCAACCGGCCGAGCGTGCCCGGCAGTATCCGCACGAATTTTCGGGCGGTATGCGACAAAGAGTCATGATCGCCATGGCGATCGCCAACGATCCAGAAGTTCTGATCGCCGATGAACCCACCACGGCCCTCGACGTGACCGTACAGGCGCAGATTCTCGAGATTTTGCAGAGGATCCAGTCGGAGTTGAACGCGGCCGTCGTACTCATCACCCACGATCTCGGAGTGGTGGCCAGGGTCGCTGATCGGGTGCAGGGCATGTATGCCGGCCGAGTGGTCGAGCGGGGGAGCGTGGAGTCCGTCTACGACCACCCATCCCACCCCTACACGCGAGGGCTCCTCCAGTCGTTGCCGACGGTCGGACGTGAGCGACTGCAGCCAATTCCCGGTGCACCTCCGAACATGATGGATCCTCCGTCGGGTTGCGCCTTCCGCGTGCGCTGTCCACACGCAATCGAACGATGTGCCGACGAGATGCCGTCGTTGCTCCCCGTGGGAGACGTTGAATCGGCGTGTTGGCGAGCCGACGAATTGTCGAAGGTCGTGGGAGCATGAGCGACACCGATTCCATTCTCGAGGTTCGAAATCTCGTCAAGAACTTCACGGTTCGCGGCTCGCGTGGTCTTCGTGCTTCGAAGAGGATCGTGCAAGCAGTCTCCGACGTGTCGTTCCAGGTTCGTCCCGGCGAGACGCTCGGACTGGTTGGCGAGTCTGGTTCGGGCAAGACAACGGTGGGTAGATGTGTCCTTCGGCTGCTCGAACCGAGCGCTGGTTCCATCTCCTTCGAAGGGCGAGAACTGGTTGGTATGGGTCCGCGTGATCTCCGCTCCCTTCGACGTCGGATGCAGATCGTCTTTCAGGACCCGTACGCGTCCCTCGATCCCCGGATGACGGTCGGCGCTTCGATCGCCGAACCGCTCGACGTTCAGAAGATCCCCGGCAACCATGAAGCGCGGGTTCGTGAGCTGC
>Ga0075480_10001004_pt1 | contig 17555 bp, 16 predicted proteins | sample DEB08_DNA_7_FD_81590 | JGI IMG/M metagenome (GOLD analysis project Ga0075480, IMG submission 81590) | Aqueous microbial communities from the Delaware River and Bay under freshwater to marine salinity gradient to study organic matter... | ecosystem: Environmental > Aquatic > Marine > Coastal ... | reverse complement strand
GAGATAGCCAGCGAAAATTGCGCGTCGTGTTTTTCTAACGCTTCAAGCAGACGAAAAATACCGATTCGGTTGCCGTAGTCGCGCAACGTGTAATGTCGTAAATCGGGGTATGGCATGGTCAGCGCGCCAGGAGGTGCGACCGCCGGCTTGTCTCCCGATAAAGGGAAGTGCTGGACCGAGACATTAATCCACAGAGCGAGTGGCTTGCCATCGGGCCAGTGCACAGGTTCCCGGTCCTGAATCATCGACCACTCGTAGCGCTCGTGATCCATACCGTAGTGCCTATGCTGATAATCCAACAACTTTTGATCACTCATGAGTTACCACCCCCAGTGATCGGCGCCTCGACATGTTTTTCGACATAGTGCTCGAGGAAGTATTCAGCAATCTCTCGGCCGGTGGTTACCCACACATCATCGTGTGAAGTGATGTATTCCAGTGCCTCGTCAAAGGCGCGCAAGCGATGCGGGCAGCTAACCTGGTAATTGTGGGTTGGTATACACATCACCGTGCCCTTAGTCGCGCCCTCAAATAACAATTGATCAAAACTGCGACGAATGATGTCACCGTAACGGCGGGGCTCCATTTTCTGAACCACGTAGGCAATGGTGTCATTGAGTTCGAGTGAGTAGGGAATCGATACAAACGGGCGGCCGCTGCGGGTTTTTACCGTTGTCGGCTGGTCGTCGTGAAATAAATCACAGGTGTAAAGACCGCCGGCTTCGGCAAACAAATCGATGGTGTGATCGGAGTGCGATAGCGCGGGCGCTAGATACCCGGCGGGTCGTCGCCCCACAGATTTCTCGATGGTTACCATCGCATCTTCGATCATCTCACGCTCTTCATCCTCGGAGAGACCATAGGTGTAGCGCGTGTTGTAGATGCCGTGGCTGAAAAACTCCCAGTCACGCTCAAGACAAAGCTCTATGATTTCGGGGTGATGCTCACAGAGCGCAGCCGACAGACTAATCGATCCGCGGATTCCGTATTTATCGAGCACATCCATTTGCCGCTGGTGCCCTACCCGATTGCCGTAGTCACGGATGCTATAGCCCGGTACAGCTGGAAATGGGTGCGGCCAGGGCTTGCGATAAGGATTGGTGGGTGGGTCTAACTCGTAGAACTCGATATTGGGAGCCACCCAGAAAGCCAACTTCGCTCCGCCCGGCCAGATAATTTGAGGCCGATCCTCCCAAGAGGCGTAGTCGTAAAGCTCGAGTTCCGTTTTCGCCATAGTGACTGTCAGTCCTTGGCGACCCAATCGAGTACTTCAGAGACGTCGACCACATCGGCATATTTGAGCGCCATATCGGTCAAGTTGGCAAAGTGGTAGCTCTCGTGCTTATCCGCGACGCACTGTTCAGGGACGATCGTACGATAACCTCGTGACAGTGAATCGACAGCGCTGGCACGAATACAGCCGCTGGTGGAGCCACCCGTCAGCACCACCGTATCGACCTGATGCCAGACACACAGCGACTGTAAAGCGGTCTCAAAAAATGCTGATGGCATCTTCTTACAGTAGATGACGTCTCTCACTTGATCGATGTCCAAGCGGTCATCAAACTCTGAGCGCTGCGATCCAAACTTGATATTCTGAAGCGAATCGGGGGTATCAGTGCGAGTTCCCCAGATACCACAATCTTCGCCCGACTCCATATAGGCGACTTGAGTCCATACCACTGGCCAGCCTTGCTCGCGAAAAGCAGCGGCCAATTGATTGACGTAATCCAATTGATTGGGGTCTGTCTCGTAGGCTGTCTTGAACAGATCCGTCCGCGTGTACACCTTCTGTAAATCGATGTTGACCAAGACGCCCTTTTTGCCGAAGCCAAACCGGGCTCGCGTCGGATTGTTTTTAACCTGCGCGTAAATTTCACGCGCCGTCAGATCGCTCGATTCCATACACCCCCCTTTGCGATGGCTTTGAGCACCATGGTATATAAACATAACTTTATCGCAAAAGAATGTTGATGAACTCGTATAGGCAACACGCCGCCGCCAATTCATCACCTGCCAATAAAATAATAGTTGCGATAGCGCTTTAGGGGGAAATGCCGTGACCACAACCATCCTGTATCTCCATGTTTTGTCCCTCGTCTATTGGCTTGGAGGCGACCTCGGGACATTCCTTTCAAGCCGGTACATTGTCCGGGACGAGCTAGGAGTCGAGGCAAGAAAGACCGCATTTTCAATTCTTCAGGAATGCGATTTGGGACCTAAGCTCGCCATGCCGCTAACGCTCGGGTCCGGTTTTCATCTCACCGCCACCTACTGGCCCAATTTATTTGTCAGCTTTGCCATCCCAATGGTGTGGTTGGTCGTTTTGCTATGGCTCAGCTTGGTGTATTTCCAACACCACTCGGGCGGCTCCCCTCGCGTCGCCACGGCAGACTTATGGCTCCGCTATGCGGTGCTTCTACTTGGGAGCTTCTTCGCCTTCCAAGCCTGGCAGGCAGGCCTCGCTAATTGGGTGGCGCTCAAGATGGCCGTTTTCTTGAGCTTGGTCGGCCTCGGTATCGCAGTGAGATACGCCCTCAAACCCTTCGCACTCGCCTACGTGCAGATGGTTACTGAGGGCGCAACGGCCGAAACCAATGAAGCCATGCGTCATCACCTAGCGGTGTGTCGCCGTTACGTTTGGGTAATCTGGATTGGCTTGTTTGTTAACGCCGCGCTAGGCCTTCGTCTCGTTACTGTATAAGGCTGATTAGCGCAATCAATCTGCCGGGGTGGCCGTCTGAAAGGGGCAATCTGCCTCTTTCTCAACCAGATCAAAGACAAAAAGAAACTTGGCCATTCCCGATAAAAACGCGCCTACCATGCCCAGCTCGATAATTTGAGCGTCATCAAAATGCTCAGATAGCATCTCAAAGCTGGCATCGTCGATGCGACCACCTGTGTCGATCATCGACAGGCGCATAGCTAGGAACAGCACTGCTTTATCGGCGCCCTGAAAAACGTCGGATGACATATCAGTAATTGCATCAATCTCTTCATCACTGAACCCTGCCGCACTGGCATCTGCGCGATTACCCTGATTGCAAAAACGACAACCGTGGAGGGTGGATAACTTGAGGCGTAGAAGCTCTTTGTAGCGCCGATCCACGAGGCCACCGTGAAACACGCGACCATAAAATTCGTTCACGTACCAACGAAACAAATCCGGGTGATTAGCGAAGGCTTCAAAAAAAGTGGCATCGCCACGAAGACCCATGGAATGTGACCATGCCTCGCGGAGATCCGCAGGCATGGCATCGGCTTGCACACGAGTGAGCGGGGTATCAGGCATCAAACCATCGCTTTCAATTGCTCATCCCGATAACGGCCTAAAAGCAGGAATGACAACGAGCAAATGATGAAACCCCACATCGAATATTGCATCGCTAAATCATAACTGCCGGTCTGCCCATAAATGGAGCCGAAGATCGCAGGACCGAAGCCGGCGCCAAGGCCAAAGAACGCGTACAACGTGCCGTAAATTCGAGCGTAACTGCGCATACCGAAGTATCTCGCCACCAAGTAGGCCAACAAGTCGTACTCGACACCAGCAGCGACGCCCAGCACTACAATACCGGTCACCATTTGAGCGTACGTGGGATCTGGCAGCGTGAAAATATACATGGAGATCGCCGGCATCATCTGCAGCGCGCAAGCAAGCGCGGGCGCCCAGACGATATCGAGCAGGTACCCCGCCATCACACGACCCACGTAGACCGAGTAGCCCAAAAAGCTCGCCATGATAATGGCATCAGACCGCGTGAAATCCTTGCTAGTCAGCATAGTTTCCAAGTTGGGAATCGGACCGCCAAGTGCAAAAGATAGCGGAAGGAAAATTGCGCAAAGCAACCAGAAGCGCCAATCACGCATGGCTTGCGGAAAGCTGTAGCCATAGATCTGATTATCGGCATAACCGGGGGGGCGGGCCTTTGCCATATCCGCGGCCCGCTGCTCAACCTTGGGATCATCGACATCCCGGAACAATAAATACACAACGGGGAAGGCGACCACCAAGGGTAATAAGCCGACCCCAATGTAAGCGGTTCGCCAACCGAACATATCGATGAGCCCCGCCGCGTACACTTTGGCAATGGCACCGCCAATACCCGTTCCTACTAGCGCCATCCCCAATGCGAGACCGCGCTTATGTTGAAACCAGCGTGAGATGGCCTTGGTGTAGGTGATAGGCAATGTTCCAGCACCGACAACTGAGAGAAGCGACCAAAGTGCAAAGTAGACAACCAGGCTTCCGTTGTTGAGCGAGAACGCCATCATTGCCAGTGAAAATAAGAGCATCGACGCCAAGGCAACCGGGCGTACCCCGAATCGATCCGATAAGTAACCCGCGAATGGCGCGCTAAAGACGGTGGCGATACAGAATGGAACTAATCCCGTCATAACCTGGCCAATAGTCCAGCCAAATTCCTGCGTCAGCGGCTGTGCAAATACGCCGATGGTGTAAAACGGTAGCGGTGACATACCCAACGAGATGCCAATGCTGCCAGCAAGCACAACCGGCCAGCCGTATTTAAACTCTACAAAATCACCTTTCATAAATCGTGCTCTTCACCTCAAATTAACGGCGCGAACCTGAGCTCGCGCCATCCGTCACGCAAGGAATACCCAATCAAGGTCTGTCGTTCAGTGGCCTTGGTGTTTTTTCGCGGTACCGTCCTCTTTGCTGGCTCGGCGATCCAGCTCTTTCTTAAAGAAGGTCCAAGACGTCTCATTCGGTCTCTGATCATCCCCGGGGGGTGCATGTCGATATTTGGGGTAATTCGCAGCAATCTCAGACTTCAGTAAATCGGGCAGATCATCCCAGCTCTTTAGCTTGGTACCCTGCGCGTTGAAGTAGGTGATGCCATCGCGTCCGCCCATTTCCATCCAGGGAAGCCACTGAGCAATTCGAACCCACGAGATGCCAGGGTTAATCGACGTCAATTGATCATCGAGTAAAGAGTCCGCCATACCGTAGTAATTGAAAAGTTCGGTAGCATGGTAGGAACCGCCGACATACTTTTGGTAATTGCCGCCCAAAATATTGTGGTAGAAGAGAGGAATCTCCAGATTCATCTGCCAATAATCACCCACCATCTTTATTGGAAGCTGAGCAACCTTCCCATCCCTGCCGTAACCGAAGTTGGGACGACCATTAACTGGGTCATTGGCGACATGAATGACATCGACAGTCTCACCGGTATAGGGGTTGTCCCAGGTTCGCAATACCTCGCCGGTATCAGGATCCAAATAGAGCATGACTTCACGAGAGATTAAGCGATAACCCACTTCCCCTTTATCATTGGTTACGGACACACATTGGCGAACATTCATTCCCAGCAAACCGAAAATACGCTTATCGGGTTGTCCGGGACGCCGTGCGTAGCCGTGTCCCTGCCACACATAGGTTTTCTCTTCGCCATCCACCGTAGAGCAGTGAATTTTTCGCTGCACTGCCACTACCCCCTCTGGGGTGTTCAGATCGAGTTCAGCTATAGTCGGGGCCGCCATCAGCCCAATTAAGACAGGCACCAAGATCCTTAAAAGCTTCACGATTCTCCCTCCTCACGATTCGCCGTATCACATTGATTAAAAACGACTTTTCCCGCTTTTTAGCATTATTGTTCAGGGGTCTCTACTCGAGACTCAGCGCTTACACTTACCAGAACCGCGTTTAATAGGCCACTTTAAATCACTTTTCGCTACCACTGATGGCCCGCCGAAAATCGCCTGCGTCAGCCTCGCCCAAGGCAGAAAGTCAGTGAACGAGACACCTATATCCTCAGCGTGCTCAATACGGTGATTTGAGTTATTAGGCAGACCGGCGTAGCGTGAAAAAAGAACCTTTGATGGGGAAAATAATAATGTCGACATACCCGACCCGCAGTGCGTTCATACAAGAGGTGAAGAGAACCGCTGAACCTCTAATAGGTCGTCAGCCACCACTAGCGACTTGGCTCATCGTTTTGATCAGCTGTTTTTTCTTGACCGACGATGCCATGGCTCAAGGGCAGGACTCCTCCAAGTGGAGCCGCGACCAACAAGTTATCGAGGTCATGCTGGCAGGCTTTTATGCTAACGCAAACCAGTCTTATTTCGATGGGCGCCTCAAAGTTCGAAGTCCTCAGCCCCGAGCAGACATCAAGATCGATGCCGGCGCTTCGGACAATCAGTTTTCAATTATCTATACCGATAAGGACACTGGCGAAGCCCTCGAGCAAACATGGGTCTTGACTGCGGATGACACAAGAAAAGCGGTTCGGATGGAGATAACGGATGCTCAGGGAAATATGGCCTGCCCGCTTTACTGGCGCCGTGAAGCAGGTCAATTCAGAGCAACCCGGAGCGATGAATGCGATAACAGGGCCCCAGTTGGCCCCTCGGAATTGGTTTTATCCGACGCACAATTGTGGTGGTGGAGCACAGCGACCGAAGCGCCGTACAAGCTTCATCGTGCGCGTGAGTTTTCCTGTTACGCCGATGTGCCTGGCGTTGGCGGGGGTAGGGATGAACCTTATAACCGTTACGACAACATGAGCGTGCATGACCAAGGCGCCGACGCCTGGTTCGAGACCGACGACGGACGGCGCTTAGGTCTTAGTCTGTTCGCTGTCGACTGGCCAATTAACAACTACGAGGGATTTTTCACCCGAGACTCGTTGGTGCTCTACATCCTCGAGCAACTCGAGGACGATACTGTCAAGGAGCACGGATATGCATTCACTGAGCCCGATGTCGAGCGCATTGGGATCAATTTGAAGTGGATGTTAGCTAGTTGCTTTCTGGTATCGGGCAGAGATGCTGTGCCATCAATGTGAACGAGCTTGAGCCCATGATCAGTTTTATGCCCAAACAACCAAAGTACCGAATCAGATCGTTTTGGAAGTTAAATCTATCGTTATGCTGCCTGTTGGCAGTGGCGCTTTCCCTCGCGAGCAATTCAGTGACCGCGAGTGAAAGCCCTCGTATTAAACGCATATCACTGATGACGTCAGATCTGGATCAATCCATTGCCTTTTTTACAGAGGTCATCGGTTTCACATTGGACTTTGAAGGCACCTTGCCACCCAACACGGAGCCATTTCTAGGGCCCGTTTTCAATGTCGACAGCGCTAAAGCTATTCGTCGAGCCTTGCTATCCACGGCTACCGAGCCGCGCGGCTTATTTCTGATTGAGCATCTGCAATTACCATTACTCGACAAAACTGCGCCCAGACCCGTCGTCACGGTCGTTCAAGTTGATGATCTCGCGGCCACTCTAGCTCGAGCCACGCAGTTTGGTTCTGAGGTCAGCGACGTAATAACGGACATCACACCCGAGGGTGCCAGCTTTGCCGAGGCCCTTCTGATGAGCCCGAGCGGGCATGCCATCCTCGTCTACCAATACGATGAAGTTCCAGCTGAGTAATCAGTCTCGCCTTGCGCTCAAATTGAGTGGCTGAACACAAAAAGTATCGATTTAGAAAAACGGACTTTTTAAACGCCTGAGTGAGGCTTGACTCTACCCACCAACCCGCGTAGAAATGACCTATAGATATAAGTATAAGTCTTATTAGAACAATTATTATGGGAGCGAGTTATGCGTCGGTATCTATCCAATCAGTGTGCTTCGGGGGTCGCTTTAGCCATCGCTGCGACATCATTTTCACCAGTTGCTCTTTCGGAGACCGAATCTGCGGTACTTGAAGAAGTCCTTGTAACAGCGCGTAAACGAGAGGAATCGCTTGCCGAGACCCCTCTCGCGATTACAGCGATATCAGCTGAAGAAATTAAAGCTGCGAACTTCAAAAATATTGTTGATGTCCAAAAGACGTCACCTGGTCTATTCATGGAAACCATGAATAACGAAAACGGGCGCACGGTCTTGATGCCTCGATTCCGCGGCGTAACTTACGACGCCACCAGCCCTCTGCAGCGAACCAGTTCGGTATTCGTTGATGGACTGGTTGTGAGTTCTGGCTTGCACAGCTTGCCCATCACCCAAGTAGAACGAATTGAAGTCATCAAAGGTCCTCAGTCTGCGCTGTTTGGACGAAACACCTACTCCGGTGCCATCAACATCGTCACTGCGCGCCCTGGCGACGAGCTTAAAGGAAGTGTCGAAGTGGACTTCGGCTCTCGAAGCAAAGGGTCTGCTAATGGCTTCATTGAGGGCCCCATTTCAGACAGTATTGGCGCGCGGTTGACGTGGAGTTATGTCAATAAGGAAGGTCACTACGACAACAGCCTTGTTGAGGGGCAGCGTTTAGGTGACGAGAAGTCGACGGCTGTTGGCGTCATGTTCGACATCAACCCTACGGACAACCTCAATATTATGGTTCGTGCATCGCAATACGAAGATGACGACGGCCCAGGTGCTTACGCTGTCGTGGGAGGCCTTGCCGAGCACAACTATTGTGCTCAGGCTACGAGCACCCCGATCAACCAATGGGGCTGCATGCTCGACAACGGCCTTGAATCAGTCTATCGAGGCCCCATCAACATTCCAAGTGAGCTCGGTGCGTCTACGTCATCAACCATCTTTGGCTTTGCGACGGATCAACTGAGAGGCCCCGATGGCCGATGGGCGGGTGCTGACGGTGGAGCAGGCTATGCACCGATTGGAGACCACTCATTTGACGACCTGTCGCACAACGGCTTCGGTAAGTTTGGTACAGGAGATCGTCTGGGCATCATTGTCTCCTATGATATTTCTGATTCGATGAATTTGGATATGCGTTATGGGAGTAACAAGGACGACTATGTTCTTTTCCATGACTTCGACGCATCTCCCACATTTGGATTTCATACATACAACGCTCGCGTGACGGAAGATGATTCGTTTGAAATGCGTCTCTCCGGTGAGACCGAAAGCTTTGACTGGTCTGTGGGTTACACCACTGTTGAGATGTCATCCAAGGCACATGGCGGATTCTACGATCAGTACTTCGGTGATCTGTTTGGGAGTGGCGCAGGCTATTGGTTCCCGGACATCAGAAATCCAAGAACCGCCTTCGGAATGATCGAGGCAGATACCACTGGTATCTATGGTTCGATTGATTATCGCATGACAGACAAGCTGACGCTGATTGCTGAGATCCGTCGTCAGGAAGACGAGGTAAATGATCCCAATGTGAATGCCGCGGCGGGTAAGACAATTTCCCCCGGGAACTTTAAATCAACGCTACCTCGCATTGTTCTGAAATACGATATGTCCGATACGGTCATGATGTATTTCAACTACAGTGAAGGAACCTTACCAGGTGGCTTCAACCCTGAAGTTGCATCCAAGCTCACCACGGCTGAGCAAATCTCAACCTTCAACAGTGACACGCCTGGAATTTCCGAAACATTTGGAGAGGAAACGCTTAAGAACTTTGAGCTGGGCTGGAAAATGGCGTCCGAAGACGGCTCATTCACTGCTAGCGCTGCCGTGTATCACATGGAACGCTCTGACCAAATCTACTCAGGTTTTGGGGTGATCCCCTCGGATATCACCTGCTCCGGTGACGATGACGGCGACGGCGTTCCAAACACGGAAACTTGTACAGTTGCCTTTAGTGGTAACGGCACCTCATCGAAGATAGACGGCCTGGAATTCGATATGGCGTGGGCCGCTTCCCCCAATCTCACTTTGCAAGGTGGATTCGCCTACACCAACGCTCGTATCTCTGACTTCCCTGACACAGGGGACTGCGGTGACTACAACGACGTCTATGGCGCCGGTTTATCTTGTAAGGGCCAGCGAGCGGCGCGCTACCCTAAGATGACTGCATCGATGGTGGCAACCCACGAGCGAAACACCAGTATGGGTGATGTTTACGTGAGAGGCGAAGTTTACTACAACGACGATTACTACGATGAAGTAACCAACCTCACCGTCGTCCCTGGCGCCACAGAAGTAAATATACGGGCAGGTATCCGAATGGATAACCTGAGCTTGGAGGCCTATGTAGCCAACCTTACCGATGAGGATGCGCCCACCGGTGGTAACAACATCGCAGATACAAGTGGCTATGTTAGAAATACAACGTTCGCCTACAACTTTGCGGTGGAGAGTGTGCATATCCATATGCGCGACAAGCGTGAGGTTGGCTTACGAGCCACCTACAACTTCTAAACAGTCACCATGTAAAAGCCCCGTTAACGACGGGGCTTTTTTTTGATTACTAGGAATCTCACCAACAGGCAAACTCCGCCATGAGCTAATGCCTCGTTTTCAGCATAAACGTCCCATAAAACGTCATCGTTTACTGGAGCAACCACGCTATGAAACTTTTCTCTAAATCGTTGTTATTGATCATCGTCGCGGCTTCACTAAGTTTTTCCAATGCTAAAGCCCTGGCAGCTGACGATCCAATTGCCAAAGCCACAGACTATCCGCTGGTTCATCGCCGAACCACGCTCATTGTGAGAGACATCAATGCGTCTCTTGCGCTCTACCGAGACGTGATGGGTATGGAAGTGATCTACGATGAAGAAATCAATCGACCGCGCGCAGGTAGCGAACGTGAACAGCGCCTGCGGCTCATCTTTTTAAAGGCATCTCACGACTACGTTGGCGTCATTGGGCTGATCGATTATGAATACGGCTACCCCGATCATCCTGCGCACACCAAGCCCTTGCGTCGCGAGGGCTTCACCCCGGGGAACGCGATTTTGCTATTCAATACCAACGACTTGGAGACCCAATGGAAAGCCCTCGAGCGCACGCCCGGCGTGGAAGTGATTAGCGCACCAAAACTGACCCTATACCCTGGATACGGAGATAACCCAGATATCGCAGTCATGGTGTCAAAGTTTTACGATCCGGATGGATACATTGTTGAGTTGAACGAAATCATTAAAGAATAGGCTTGCCCAACGACTACAGTTTGAGAAAAAACAATGAACACAAGAACACTTCGAATAGTTCATCGCTGGCTGGCCTTTATCCTCGGAATTTTTGTCGTATTCCAGATCACATCAGGTAGCGTTGCAAAAGAAAACCGCATGCTCATGCAGTGGTCCTCCCCCAATTTCTATGGTGTCGAAAACAACGCCACGCCTGCGACACCAGGAGAGATATTTTCCTCGATGTCGAGGCTCGAACCCGATTTCAATATTGCACACGTGATGGTGCCGCCACCAGATGAGCAGGATACCGCCTACATTCTCATGGGCGGCCGTAATCCAGAAAAGCCGCATGAAGCGAGACTGTTACTAAATTTCAATCAATACGACCAATCCGTGATTGGTGAGCGCTCATTGATGGCCTCAGGTTGGGTGGGGACGCTAAGTGTGCTCCATCGATGGATACTGTTTGGTGAAGCCGGATTTTATGTCGTTACTTTATTAGGGTTGGTCACAATTCTCATGTCGGTGAGTGGCGTCTACCTTTATGCGAAAACTCGGCGGGCCTCAGTACGCCTGCCGCTGATCAATCGACTACACCGCTCGATGGGTGCCGTTGCCTCCATATTCCTTATCGTCACTTCCGCCAGTGGAATCGCCATGAGTTACGTGTACTGGCAAGACCGTGCGGACAACCTTTCGGTCTTCGCTAACCTCATGACCATGGATACGGATATGGGCATGGAAGCGTCGATGGAAAAACGCTATGTGGATCCCGACATCGCCTACGCTACCGCGCAATCGGCAATTCCAGATGGCTATCACCTAAGCGCCTACTCGTACGCCAGTGCGCACAGCCCCAATTACTGGTTTGCTTTCCACGATGACCGGTTGTTCCGTCAAGATGTGGTGATCACTGGGCACAGCGGGGAAATTAAGGGCGTCTACCCTGCAGGCAAACTAAATAAGGGTGACGGTATGCGCAACGCGTTGTTGCCTATTCACACGGGATACTACTTTGGCGCGATAGGTGGTTTTTTGATGACGTTTTTCGGCTTTGTGGTGATGGGATGGCTTCTATCCGGCATCTGGATCTACGTGAGCAATCGACGACAGGCCTCACACTGATTCACCATCGACGCCTCCACCAAAGAATCGGACCTGAAATCACCATCACAATACCCATGACAGTAATAACATCGCTAACCCACCGGAACTCAGGATGAAAAACGTTTCCGGTGTGAATGTCGATCATGAACAGATATAGGGTGCCAGCATTTAGATCGGGATGGCGTATATCGGACTGCTCGAATATGTAGTCACCGTCACCCAAGAAAAAGCCACGACTATTTTTTACCATCAGACCCTCGGGAGAAAACTCAGCGTCATAGACGATTGAAGGAACGCCTTCCATCGCAAGCCACTCATCTGAATAATCAGGTTTAGTAAAAAACTGACGGGAATTTGTGCTGTAAAACAGATGGTCATCACTTCGAAGTAACTGGCCACGCTCTGCTCCGGTGGACGTGTTGGCAAACCAAGTTTTCCCCCCGTCACCACTGTTAAGAATGCCATAGCGCGTTGATATGCTGAGTTTTTCCGGCTGATCAGGATAAGTGACCACCTGATCGATCTCGCCTTTCAGTGAGTCGTATTGCCAAACGTAAGGCAAACGCTCGCGGTCGACATCGATTTGCTCACCCCATTCGATGAACATCAGTATGTGATTAAACAGGATGCCGGTAATGGCGAGGTAGACTATCGGCACGATCCCGACTATGCCGATAGTCGGTGCGTGCAGTCGGTACAACGACAGGTTGACTAGACGCCTAGTATCACCAGAGGGCGCCCGCTCAGGACGCCTTCGCCAACGGCGTTTTAAAAACCAACTCAATACGCCCGTCAGTGATAGAACAATTAGCGAAACACCGCCAAAGTCATTGATCAAGGTGGACACCTTTCTGGAGAAAAGGCCGTAACCGAAGTGCAAATCAAATAAAAACCGATACATGGTCACCTGCTGGGGCAGCCCATGTACGGTGGTTTGACTCAGATCGACCGCCTCGTAGTTGCTGGGCGCGTCGATAGACATGCGAAAAATCGTCTCAAAATCGTCGACCCCAACAATTTCGCCTGGCACTGAGCCCGGTGACACCATATTGATAAAACGCCCGCGCATTGCCAGACGTTCCAGCGGCCCCGCAAAACCATCCATTCGCCAGAGGCCATCGTCGGTTGCGATGACGATGATACGATTATCTCCGTCCCTGATTTTTGCAAACCGCATCACTTGTGGACGGCTCTGGTCAGGAAAGCTGAGCCTTGACCATTGCTTACCCCGATTTTCGGTAATCCAAAGCCCTCGCTCTGAGCCTCCGATCCATCGGTCAGCGTTAGCGTCATCAACCACAACGTACCGCATCACTGTTGCCGGCAGGTAGCGCATCATTGACTTAGACAACCAATTCTCAGGCACTTCGGTTTGTCGCAGCCAACGCCACTCATCGTGGTCGAGGAAAATACCCGTGAGTCCAAGGGTCAGCAGCCAGGTTGCCGCGAACAACCCTAGCCACCGGTGCAGCTTAAGGAGCACCAAACGCTTCACAATGTCGTCTCTTTTATTCTTATAAATTGAGTTGTCGCACACCTCGCCAGCGAGCTCAAGCTTAGTCCAACTAACACCAAGGGTTACTCGTTGGGATTACATATCTTGAGCTGCATGTCTAAACGCTTTAGCGTTAGATTTCAGTCATATTTGGAAACAAACCATGCGAAATAACAATAAGCGACTAGTGACTTGTTTGCTGGCAATTACCTCAACTCTCAGCGTTGTATCACTCAACACCCAGGCTAATGAGGTGGATGAAACATGTGACAGTGAGACCCCCGTCATTATGGTAGTGGCTGGCAGAACGCTTGATCGCGCCCAAATGGGAAAATACGCCCAAGCTCTCGCCCAGTCGGGACTCTACCCCGAGGCCAGGGGATACTACTTGAATAACCCACGGCCGATTCGACATTTGGAAGGCAACCCCCACGCCGATGACGTCGCACTAATGGTGCGATTCCCTTCAGAGTGTGCGGTACTAACGTTCTGGAACTCAGATGAGTATCAGAAAAACGTTAAACCCCTGCGGCTAAACCCTCGAGCTGGCGATTACGTCGTCACCGTGTACGCGGAGACCGCACTCCCAGGCTATATGGACGGGCTTGTGGCGGATAACGCCTATATCGATCGATGAGTAGAGACTCTCGCTTTTACATAAGACACATGAAATGGATAGCGGGCATACCGCTGTTCCTTTTGATTGGTCTGTTCAACACATCGCTGCAACCAGCGCTTGCCCAAACGGACCCAATGCTACCGACATCATCAAGCGCTGATGCCATTACCTCGCCGCTTGCCGCCGTAACTATTCTGAGCAGTAACCTTGAGTCCAGCAGAGCCTTTTATGAAGGGGCGCTATCAATGACAGCGACCCCCATTTCACTCAGCAGTAGCGAAGCGCGGCGCCTCGCTCAATATTGGGATCTCCCACAGACGAGTGGCGTTGAAGGTTTCATCTTCGCAACGCCCAGCGCTCCAGGCTCCGGCATGGTAAGAGTCCTTCAGGCGCCGCAAAGCGCACCATCCGGACGTCCTAGCCTCAGTAGCCGCTATTCAGGGCCTCTGGGTTTCGGTTTCCCCGATACCGACATGCCAAGGCGACTAGCCGAAGTGATAAAACGCGGCTTCAGTAGCACGGTCGGCATTACGAAAATGAATTTTTCTCGAGCAGATGGCAGCGAATACACGGTCAGTGAAGTCCACTACATTGCGCCCGATGACACCTTGGTGCTCGGTGTTGATCGTGGCGGCTACACGCAAGTTGGGCCTGTCAATCCGGCCACAGGCATTGGCGGTGTCGCCTACTCGAGTTTTATGGTCGATAACATCGCGCAAAGCTCCCGTTTTTTTAATGAGGTCCTGGGCTATGAGCTGCGCCGTGAAATGACCTTCAGATCCAGCGGTCAAGGCATGCCAGACACGCGAAAAGGTGAAGCCATCGCCTTCTTGCAGTGGTTTGCCCCCGGTGCAACGACCGGTTATTTGGTGATGATGGAATTGCTTGATGGCGACAAAAAAAGGTACGAGCCGGCGGGTATGGCATCGAGCGGCTTGTCGATGTGGACCTTCACGACCCGCTCACTCGACGCCATTAATGCCCGATGGCAAGCCTACTCTGGTCAGAAGGCTGTAGTCTTTGAGGGCAGAGTGCCACCTTTCGGGATCGTTCGCTCAATCCAAGTGACAAGTCCGACCGGCATTCCCATCGAAATCATCGAGCGATAAAGCCACTGTCCGCTATCAGCCTTGAGCAATTGGCCTGGTCGGGTCCGTAATCCATCCACTCCAGGAGTCGGGATAGAGCGCTGGCTCGTCAAACCCCGCTTCAAGTAGCGCCAGTACATTGTGAGTGGCTGTAACACCTGAGCCGCAGTAGCACACAGTATCACCAACGACTCCCAGCGCCGCAAAGCGCTGGCGCAATGCCTCTGGAGAAAGAAATTTCCCACCCTCAAGATTGTCAGTAAAGGTTGCGCAAACGGCACCGGGAATGTGTCCTGCCACTGAATCAATTGGGTCTTCAATGCCCTTGAAGCGACGCTCATCGCGAGCATCGAGCAGCACTCTACTACTGTCGGGCAACTCACTTGCATCGCACAGTCGAGTCAACGGAGGCCCTAGAATAAAATTACCTTCCTCAGGTCGGACCGTATCTGTGGTCAAATCGAAGCCCGCTCCCTCCCAGGCTACGCGGCCACCATCTAGCAGGTAAACCTCATGGTGGCCGAGCCAGCGCAACATCCACCAGAGGCGCGCCGCAAACGCCCCTGCATCCTGGTCGTAACACACCACCTTTGACTGCTGATTGACACCCCACGAACGCACCCGTTGTGCAAACTCCTCGCGCTCTGGCATCGGGTGACGCCCCCGATGATCAGGTGAGACACTGAGGTCGCGATTCAAATCCACATAGGTCGCACCAGGAATATGCCCCCGGTCGAACTGAAGCCTTCCCTGATTAGGATCGGCAAGCATAAAAGTGCAATCGAAAATGCAATCAGCGCCCTGCTGAGCGAGCGCATCAGCGCTAATTAAATGGCTCATATAACACCTTTTTACCTTTCCCTACTCGGCATGATCAGCATCAATCAACAACGTTACCGCGAGCATAGGATGGAAGCGAGAAACAACCAATCGCTAGATGCTCTCCTATCTACGCTTACACGGCTCTACCGAAGTCGGCCACCGCAAGACCTTTAGCAGCTAACGACCCCCAAGTAATGACAGCATTTATCATCTCTAGCCGCTTTGCCTAATCACCTGCATGACTAGCCACCTGCATAAACAGTTGCGAGAAAGACCTCAGAACTCCATGATCATACTTCACTGACAATACATTCATAACTATGAGCAGTGATGACCGAAAATCACTTGAGCGACGCGCACAGGGGCTAGGTAATAAACCCGCGCTACTCATTGTGGATGTCATAAAGGGCTTTACTGATCCGACCTGCCCTCTTGGCAGCGAGGCGGCATCCGTTGTCGAGGCGAATCGTCAGCTAATGGCGGTGTTTCACAAGCAAGACCAGCCGGTCTACCTCACCACCGTGGTTTACGATAACGACGATCAAGCCTCTGTTTTTCGCGCCCGCTTACCGGCGCTCAATGTTCTGACGCGAGGCTCCCATTGGTGTGACATCGACCCGCGACTGCCGTTATTGCCATCCGATGTGATCGTGGAAAAAACACATGCCAGCGCCTTTCACGAGACCGGGTTGGCGGAAACACTAAAAAGCCAAGGTGTCGACTCTCTCGTCGTGACAGGTCTCACCACCAGTGGCTGCGTTAGAGCATCTGCTGTCGATGGGCTGCAACACAACTTTAAGGTCGTCATCCCCGAAGAGGCGACGAGTGATCGCGATATGGCGGCCCACAGAGCAAACTTAGCCGACCTCAATGCAAAGTACGTTGATGTATTGGGATTAGAAGAAGTACTAGCAATGCTCTAAGTCTAGTCGCCCAACAGAAACAACAGACGAACGGTTGTCTGAAAGGGCGGTTGCTAGAGAGATTTCCGCAGAATAGATAACAGCTCTGTGAACGCTCGAGCTCATCTCGTTTGGCGCTATTCGTTCACCTTGGTCATCTTGCTGTCTCCCCAAAACGGAAGTCTACTCTCCTGGTCTTTCAGCAATGGCAAATCATCGGCTGCCCAGAGAGGGTCCCAAATCCCTGTCTCCCTCAGTAACTGCTCGAGCTCTACGGAGCCGCTTTGCTCACATTCGCGATAACGCTTTCGCAATTCATCGAGACACCAAACACGGTATTGCGAGGACCTGGCGCCTTGATAAGTAACGCCGTCAACGTTGGCGGTAAAATGCGAATCATCTCGCCGGACCGCCTCAACGTTAGCGTTCAGGTAGGGCAAGTAGCCTCTCGCTGTATGCGTCAGTAGCGCCCGGATATCATCGGGCACGCCGTCGACTAGCGACCCCCGAGCAGATGCGGGACTGCTATTCCACAAACGCATGACCCACTCCAGCGTATTGGGTGCCGTGTGCCGAAGTAGTTGCAGCGGTATCGGGTCCAGAGCGAAGTGTCGGAAGAAAGGTCCAGAGAAACCGATGTCAGCTAGGGTCGGCCGATCGCCCAGAAGAAAGGGGCGTTTTGACAAGATGACCTCAAGCTGGGAGAACAG